>MDTA01122919.1_pt1 | contig 19901 bp, 39 predicted proteins | sample 811151 | NCBI WGS metagenome assembly MDTA01 (sample SAMN05326648, study PRJNA326480) | marine metagenome | isolation source: seawater | place: Indian Ocean: South | collected 2010 | reverse complement strand
GAATGTCTGGGTTCAAGCTGGGTGATTCCTCGTAAGCCTTGAGTGCGCCTACGTACCCTATGCCTGTCACAATCCCCGTATGCCCCTGGCCGTTCTTCACTAAATCACCGACTTTCACTGATAACTCTTAATTCATCCGTTGTAAACAACCTTAACGTGCCATCTGGACACAGCACATCTACTACTTCGTAAACATCGCCCATCATTGTTCCGAATCGAACAAAATCGCAATCTTCCGATAGTCTTGGGCCGCCTACAATGAGACCGATGTCCTCGTAGAAATCATCTGTAACTATATCACCGACTTTCATTGACAATCCTTAATTCTTCAGCCCAGTCCCAGCGAATAGGTGTTGGTCGAGAAGTAGACCATAGGACGCGGGCGCGGTCGCCGGATGGTAGTGGCCTAAATTCAATAACAACTCCTGCCAGACCTTGCAATCCCGTATGCCAACTTTCATACTTGACCAAGTCACCGACTTTCACTGATTACCTCGATTGTGTTTGGTTTTGCCGCCTTGATATCGCCGTTCTCCCAGCGAACAAAAAAGTTAATGCCATTGTTATCTACTATAATACCACGTTTTCTTGCGTCTGTCAAGTCTAATCCAGGTACGCCACAAGCAATATGATAACAGTGTTCAACCATTGTCCAACGAACCAAATCACCGACTTTCATCTCATTTGCCCGTTCTTATATGCGTATTTCAATTCTCTACGCATATGGCCAACGTCCATGGAGCTAGGTTTAAGTTTTGACCATCGAACTTTATAAGGATAAGATCCGTTTATTCTCACCTTGACAATTAAACCTAATTGCGTCGCATCTTCTGTGGTTAAGCGCGCATTGTAACCGCGGGCGATGCCATAACTGGATAGCTTCACTAGGTCTCCGACTTTCATTTCGCCTCCAACTCTTATTCAAAAATAACCCTATTCGCTCAGGGTTCTTAAAAAGGATAAGTGCTCACAGCTAGTCTCTCCAGTGCGCCACAGCACACGAGCAGCTTTGTTTCTGACCTCTAATACTATTCCAGGGTTTCGAGGAGAGTATTCCTCGCTCCACTTTTTGAAGGAGGAACAAAAATGAACTAGACTGCCGAGCCTCATAAAGATTTCCTAGTTAAAGTGGTGAGCGGGGGTCGGGCACGAGGCCGCTTTTGTTGTTCCCCCTGGCACTTGCCCCGCTCACCAACAAAAAATCACTTAAACGTGAGAGAGGATTTATTATCTTCGATGAAGTTATCGAGCTCACCTGACTGAATCAACTCCGCGTCAATGCGCTTCCATTGATCTGCGTACAAAGTCACAGGGAAACGCCCCATGCCGTAAACGCTCACTGCTCCCTTCTGTGAGACTTTCATCTGAAGTCCGTTTCTTTTTTGCGCTTCCTTGAGATTTGCATTCTCCGCTTCGAGGATATTAAGTCGCTCTAATAATTCCTGTGCTTGTTCTGGTGACATACTAATGTCCTTTCTTTTGTTATTGTTATATTTATACACTACCATTTTTCTCTCTTTTCGTCAAGAAAAAAATCAATTAATTTCAATAGTTAGAGGCTTTACCTCAGGGCGCTGAGGTACTCTCACTGTCAAGAGGCCATTTTCAAACGTGGCCTTTGTGGATGATAGATCCAGGTTGTCGTCATAATTTACATAAGTGCGAGTAAAATTTCGTCTTGCTATCCTATGCCTCTTTTCATTTGACTCGTTCGCCGTTCCAGTAACGGTGATGGCGCGTTTATCAGGTTTGACATCAATGGTTAGCTCCTTTCTCTTAAATCCAGCCAGGGCGAATTCAATAATTGTACTACCATCGTCGTCGCGGTAAATATCGGCTACGGGGTATCCTTTCGTGGAGTGTTTAATTGCTCCGTCCATGAAGTGTTGATCACCAAACAGGTTATCAAGTGCCTCAGTTATATATTTGTGACCCAAAAGGCCAGGGTGTCGTCTGACTGTAATTGCATTCATTTTAATTTCCTCCTATTTTAGCAAGTTACAAAATAGCTGGCATTCCCCTTGCGGCAGTTTGCCAGCTAATAAAAATATAATCACATAAATTTGACTGTCAAGTGACTAATCAATAATATCTGCAAATTGTGCTGCAAGACCAACATGGCACGAGGTGGTCTGAGACTGGAAACCGTGTGTACCCTTTGCGGTGTAGTCTCTAAGAACCTTTTTTCCCGTAGTCGAGCACGTATCTCCGATCAGCAGTCGATACGACCATAGTTGCTGCCCGTCAGTACACAAAGAGCCTCTGTGGTTTGTGGCCTCCTTGTTTTCATACCAGGCTTCCGCCACGAGCCTATTTCTCATTGTCGTCATTGTTCACTTCTCCTTAAAAAATATGGCATCAAAAAAACGGCCCCGACAAGGGCGCACCCTGCCATAAAACAGGTGCACCGGAGCACGACATCTCTTACGAACAATTTGGAATCCTGCCAGGGGGAGTCGCATGGGTATTTGCAGTGTACCCCTCGCTCTCTAGAGCTACTACCTCTTTGATAACAGCTGCCCGAAAGTCTGTATCCAAACACCAAATAATTTTCTGCCTTTTTGTTCTGTCTACATCAAGAAGCAATCGGGCTAGTTGTTGAGCTGAAGCTGAAAGCTCCTTTGGATCCCTACTCATTTATCAATTCTCCTGACTGACATAATCTTCCAGTCTAAGCCCAGCGATGTTCTCAAGGAATACGCCTTTGTTGCTGCCTCTGCAAAAACTATTGCCTTGACAATTTCTGTCTTCATCTCATCGCCATGGCGTAGTACCACTTCATACATTTTTTGTTTCTCCAAGTATTGTGGAGCACCCGAGACTCGAACTCGGAACCAGCGGATTAAAAGTCCGATGCGCTACCAATTGCGCCAGTGCTCCGTCTATGCTTTTTCGAGGCGAGAGAACTTTATCCTCTCGCCATACTTTTCAAGTAACTGTTTTTTCTTATGCTCGCAAATCTTCTTGAGAGCATAAATATGTCTTTTTTCACCTTTATCTATTCTATAGGATATGTGCCAAATCATAGTCGGGCCCTGTAAAGATTCAGCCTCTTATCCTCAAAACCCTGAATAAAGTAGGCTTCAGGTGAAGTCTGAATACTCACTATTATATTACTCCAATCATCTCTCTGTGGGCTCCTGAGAGCGTACTCCCAATGAACTCTGTGGTCGTCTTTCGGTGTGAAACGCCGAATCAAAAAACCTAAGGCTCTATGCTCCCCATAGTAAACGCAATCTCCAGGGTTTAACTTCATTGGCTTGACAACATTCTCAAGTGAGGTACTAGCTCCACGGACGGCTCCTTATGGAGCCAGGCCACTCTTACCATTGTTGGGGCGTAATTACTTGTCTCCAGGATTTCGACCACTAAACCAAACAGTCCCCTCTGATTGAGATAAGTAACAATGTCCCCCTTTTTCACCACGGACCCTTGATGGTGTTATTTAGGGACTCTGCAATAGATCTTCTCTGTTCCAGAAGCTGAGCTTCGTACTCAGGCGTTAAGGACCAAAGTACAACGTCTCCAGTTTCGTCTATGCGGCCAGTGACTTTACCCTCGCAAATACAAGCCAGCAATGCTGTGAAATTTGCAGCAAAGTTGGGGTCATCGAGAAGACCAGTGTTGTATGAGTTTGAAATATCCTTCAAAATCTTTGAAGCCTGCTTCCTGACATTTCTAAACGATTCGTTAGTGTTATTCATAAATTTATCTGTTTCCTGATTCGATAAAAAGTGCCAGAAGTAAATTGCCGAAAAAGACTCCGAACATTACCGCGAAAAATGTACCCATTAAACTTCTCCTTCATGTTTGTTGTGTTCACTTGTTAGCCAAGATGAAGATTGTACCTTATCCTTGCCACCAATGCCATATAAAATTTTGCAACCGATGGCATCGCAAATATCTGCCTCGGGTATCCTGTCTCTAGAGCTTCGATCCCCCCCTTTTGTAAAGAAGGTTGGCTCCAGCCTCTCAATCGCACCTATGCAAGTTTGCGTCCCGTCGTACCACTTAACAACATGATCAACACCTTTAATTGCCTGCAAAATCTCCATCCTTTCCGCTTCGGGCATAAAAATAAACCCCTTCTTACTGAGAAGGAACTCATCTGCATTTGCAACCACCACAAAGGTCGAATCCTCTAATTTGTTACTGATACTTGCCGACTCAACTATACACCGGACATGACCGACGTGCACGGGGTCAAAACCACCGCTCGTCATTACAATGTTTTTGCACTTGCCACTAGTTTGCAAATACGAAACTAGATTGTCGATATTTTCCCAAATCATTTCAAGTACTTAAGATCCTTTCTTTGGTTATATCTTTCGTGATGCCAACGGCGATTTAAGGTAGGTTTCTGCCATCGCACAATATAGTCGCAATCATTACCGCTGGCCCAGGGGACGACCTTTATAATCAATCCGAAATTATCGGCGCCGATCCAGGATGCTCTCTTAACTGACTTGCCATAAGCCGACAATGTCACTAAGTCACCGACTTTCATTTTCATCATCTCCTCTGCCATAAAGCTCATCAAGCTTTCTTTTTTGCACCAGACGCCGAACTGTCTCTCTCATGAGATCTTCCTGTAAACTGTTCAGTCTAGTTTGCTCCGCAAGCGAAGACAGCCTCATGAGTATAAACACACCGACAACAGAGATAAACAGCCACATCAACATGCCTTCAGTCTCCATTCAAGACCTCCACCCCGTTGCTACCATAACTATAGAAAGAGTGACCATTGCAGTCGTCATAAAATATGTGTACTGATCGATCTGTAGAATCATTCTGCCACCTTACAGTCGCCACTTTTCCTGGGCGAATGACGTAACACATGTTCATGTCTGGTTGTTCATTTCCCGCTCGGTTATTGTAGGAAACCCAACGCTCTACTTCCGAACGCCATTGATAATCATTATGCAACGGGATCGTTGTAACTTTGACAACCGTACCCACGCGGGCCTTCGACGCAATGCTGCAGTCTTCTTTCACCAGAGAGCCTAGAGTCACCATGAAATCGACCTCGTTACATATATGTCCGCATCGAAGAATTCACCCCTCTCTTCAACGTCGTCACTTTCTTCCCCGATGCGTATAAATCTGTAATCATCTTCGGGGATACACTCTGAAAGAAAGTTTTCAATGAAGTCTACACATTCGTAGCCTTCATACCACTTTACATATTCCCAGTACATCTTGTCTTCACAATCGACGTTTGGCGCCTTGTGTTGGTTTGTCCACGGAGTGTTGTGTAAATTTGATTGAGCATCCCTTAGTAGCTGATGAACCTCATGCCCTGGTGGCATGTGCTCCACCATCGTTCGAAACAAACGACTGGCTGCGTCCGTCAATCCAATACAAACTTCTGATCTATAGCCCATTTGAGACCTTTCTTTCGTGATTGTCATTATTATAATAATATACTATTTTCTAGTTTTTGTCAAGAGGTTTTGGTTCTTTTTTGTTCAAGATTCTCCAACGTGACGGTGGCCACCAGCGAGTGTACCCGGCGTTATCAACAACTAGCACGTCACCAACAGTATTGGTGTCTAAGACTACACCCCAGCTCATAAGGGATTCGTATTCGCTAGTGTTTGTCACATAACAGGCGACAAGATCTCCTACTTCCAAAGACATAATCTAATTAGCTTTGTCGAGCCATTTTTCTCGCGTTCCCATTATATGGTCCATAAGAGGACAAATAACACACCAGTTTTTATTCTGGTTTTTGCCCATGTGATGTTCGTAATGCCAAGGCATCCATTTTTTGAAAAAATCCACGTAAGTATGTGTCATCCTATGAAGGACCATATATACAAGACCATAAAATATAGCCGTCAACGCGAAAGCAGGCCAAACGAAAATCAAAGGTATATGCAAAGCTATTCCGAGTGCTGTTAGATAAGTTTCGTTTTGCCATATTTTAAGCTTATAATCAGGGTCGTGATTCTTGTTCTTTCTTGCAACTGCGTGGTGTTTCCAGTGAAACTTGAAGCGAGATCGACCTTTTGGTTTATGCAGCAAAATATGAACCCCCCAATCTAGGAAGTTAGCATACAAAAAACCAAAAAAAACCCCTGTTATTACCCCAAGTTAGTACCCTCTGTGTGTGAAGCGTGCGCAAGAATTTACGCACCTATTTTAATTATTCATCCACAACTAAAAACACCAAAAGAAAAATAAAAATAGTCGGAAGCGCTATCAATAGCTTCCAGATATACTCCCAATGTAATATATCCTGCATTTTGCCTCCTAGATTCTTGGGTCAGGCTGTCCTCACCGCCTTGACTTTCGCCAGCCTATGTCTTATTTTATTTTCTTTCTCTCTCGTCCCACTCTCCGAAGGCCCGTCAAGAACACGGACGCGGTTATAGACAATCGCGCCAATCCTATTATAATTTCCAAGAATCCGCCGGTTGCTTGCTCATGGCACCACTATGCACCAAGGTTGTGTGCTGGGTGCTGTGTGCAAGTTTGACCAACCGACACCATACCTAACCGCTATGGATTTCAATCAACCACGACTGTTCTTTCTTTGGTCTCAAAATAGGGTCTCCGGGCATGTTCCGGTGTCGTCATCCACATGCGCTGACATTTGCTTGGCTTGGGTTTTGGTGCGCACATATCTGTTAAAATAATGTGACCATCAAAGCCGCCTTTCTTGTTTACATATTCCGTAGGGGCATCAAAACAGGTTCCACCATACATCACCCTCTCTTGCCCAGCCTTGGAGCCTTTCTTCCATGTCCAGATTAAACTTTCATCGACACGAGTATCAAAAGGAATCACCGTAAACTCCGCTACCTCGGCCAATTTGTTCAATTCAGCGAAAAACTTAGCAAGCATCGCGTCGCTGACGGAGCCTGATTGGTCAATCGAAACCGCGATCTTTGCAACTCTGTTGGATTTGCGGCCAGGGTGGACATAAGCATACCTCCTGTTAATTCTCTTGATCGAGGACGACTTGTTCGCCTTCTGACTTGCTTTGACAAAAAAGCGCAAGACTTTCTTCCAATCGACCTTTGTTTCGAGAACCTTCATGATCTTCACACGAGCATCTGCAGAAACAGTACCCCAGGAGTTACGCTGTGCACATTCCTCAGCAGACTTCCTGACGATCTCCTTTAATCTCTCTTTAGCCATATCCTTTACTTCTTGGCTGCAGTTGCCCCAGCCGCTGTGATCGTCGAGGGAGTCGGGGATGCCATCATCCGATTTACTATCGCCGTCTTCCTTGTCTCCTCCCTTGTTCGAGGAGTCACCCGATCCTGACTCGCCCTGACCTTGACCCGATGAGGGCTCTGGAGCATCATCACCGCCACCCTGAAACGATGGCAAGTTTGCCAAATACCACTCTGCTGACTGGCCCCTAGGGAGGTTGTCGAAAGGATGCACCCCAGGAATAAGTCCTCCTGCTGGCAGATTGTGTAAGTGTGAATTGATGGCCAAGTCCGTAGCCACATTCCAAAGACGAGGATTCACCCCTTCTGGTAGCCTGTCAGTAACATGAAGAAAGATGATGTGGTAATATTCATGCTTCAACACGTCTCTGCGCTCGGCATCGGTAAGCTTTGCAAAGAAGCCTGGATTATAGAGCATCTCAAATTGCCCAGTTTCAGGGTTCACCATAACTCCGGCGGTCGGCACTGAATATGAGGCGCGCTTATCTATCCTCCTACTGATAGATGCAAAAAACGGCTCATCCATCAGCAATCTAGCCGTGTGCAAATTTAGGTCAAAGTTGTTGTTTTGTGCATCATACTCAGTGCTCATACTCTTATTTCTCCGTATCACCAGCCAAGATTGTAACCAAGAACTCTGAAACCGAACTGCCATCAACCTCTGACTGATGTAATTTGATCGTGTTATTCAAAGCGCCATTGCCGAGAACAGACCACAACTTCATAGCAACTTCTGAAGGGAGCATCACAAAATACCTAGCCAAGTTGTTGATTTGGGCTTGTTCTAGTTCTTCTTTGAAGGATTCAGCAGCCTCAAACTTATCAATTAACGCTGTGTGATCATTGATGCCGAAATCAGCGACCTTCTCGAAGGAACCCTTGACCAGAATATCCTCAACAGTGACTTGCCTGTCGTAATTTCCAACAAAATCATTGAAGGAAACTGCTGCCTCAAACCCAACAAAAGCAGAAGCTAGATTATACAACCTTGGGCTGGAGCTGAGGTTATCATCCGAGAGCATGGAGCCGCTCTGAAGACACTGATCTAGACGTTCCCAGGAGCGGCGAGAAGGATATACCTTGTTTGGCTCATAATCATCCTTATGCTCAAGGTGGGTTCTATTTTGGTTGATAAAATCCCAGGTAACATCAGACACGTTGCTGTCTTTAGCCCAGTCTAACCAGTCCTCAACTGAGGGTTCGATGTCAAACACGGTCCAACGGTCGAGTTCTGCTGGGTCCATCTCACCAACCTGATATTGTGAGCCGTGCTCCCCACCGTTAACTGCGGCGAAAACAAGTGTACCCTCATGCAGAATATGGCCATTTAGCTTGCGAGAATCCGTAAGCTCGAAAATACCCTGACGAACTTCCAATGTGGCTCGATCTACCTCGTCGAGAAACAAGATAACAGGACTATCACATGCCTTCTTGAACCAATCTGGCGGATTGAAAGTTGTACTGTTGTCAGAGATCACAGGAAGACCCACGAGGTCGCCCTCTGTCATCTGCGAAGCCCTACGCTCAACAACCTCAAGCCCCTTGCTTCTGGCGAAATCGTACACAACTGTAGATTTGCCGATGCCATGTCGGCCGCGTAAAAGCACTGGCTTTCGCACGTCGGTAACAAAAGAAACAATATCCGAAAAAGTTCTGAAATCAACTGCCATTGAAAAATCTCCTTGTTGTTATGCAGTAATTGTTTTCCATCTTTAATAAGTATGCCATATCTAGACCCCAAAGTCAAGATATAATTTTAATAGTTTCAAAGAAAATTTATCTTGATAATTCGACGATTTTATCAAATCCAAGCTTCTGGCTGCGCTCATCACCTGACTGCGATAGCTTAATTGCTAATTTAAGATCCACATTCGGGTGGCGCGCGAGACGGTATAAGCCATGGTTTCTGTGGTAGTGCATGTCGTTCCTGCCGATGCTCTGCGCCTTGTGGAAGATAGTGTCATAAATCTCGTTTAACAGGTCAGAGGGGGTGTGCGAACCCGCGCCATTATGATGCCAATATGAGCCGAAAAATGCGTCGGCCATACGCCAGAATGAACGACTCCAAGCATTTGGGTATCGCTTGTAAAATTCCCAGTATTTACTTCCATCTGAAAACTGGCCGTACGATAACATCAGCGCTTTTAGCGAATATCCCCTGTTGCACTCATCCGACCACAAGAAGTCTCTTGCTTCTCTGCTTAAGCCTACATTCGCTGCGAGGTACTCGTGACCTCGTCGATATCCAGTCTTGGCAATGGCTAATTGCAGTTCACCTGGGAGGAAGGAGTTTTTGGCCAAGCCAATCAGCTCCGCGTTATTCATTCGATAGACATTGTTCAATAGTTTTTGCGACATTTATCTTTTGCCTTTTCTAAAATTTCTGACAGGATATGCTTCAAGTCTTCTCTTTTGAAGCCCCAAATTCGGGGCTTCAAATTATCTATTTTTATATTTTGTTCTTCTATTATATCTAAAAGTTGCTGTAAAGTCAAGTAATTATTGTTGTTTTTTGGTTTACCAGCCACGTTTTTCAGATCTTTCCGAGGAGTGCTTCTCGTATTCTTCCTGTCTAATTTTCGACCAACAACTTAGCCACAAGGCTTGCCTCTCTTTGTCATAGGCGTCTGCCCTGGGTCCAGGGCGAAAACGAAACCGGTCTTCAAGATAGGAAGTTATCTCTGGGGCTTTTTGGGGGACTGAAAGTTGCGTTTTTGTTGTGCCGACAATTTGCAAAGTCGAATGTGCCCCATCACGGAAATCTGCGTCCGCAAAAAACAAGTTTCGAAAAATATCACTTAACTGAATCAGGGAGATATTCACTTTATCATTAAATGCAGGCGGCTTATTCCAATAGTTATCGTCAAGATTCTCGTATCCGAAAGTCGAGACAACCCTAGCTCTGGCGAGAGTGCGCTCCTTGCCCTGCCAAGAACGACTGGGGTCTTCGTCTTGTGCCAGGAAGTCCACATTTTCCCATTGAATGGAGTCAATCATACCCAAATAACCCCTTGACCAAGGGTCATTGGGGTTGCCTTGCGGCACCTTGACCAAAGTACCAGGGCCGAACCCCTTTGAGGACAATGACTGAGTGAACTCGTCAATGTACTCTTTTTGTCTATTTTTTACTAATTGTATATCCTCTTTCAACAGGGCGCAGCCGCGGCGGTTATGGCCGGGTTGCTTGCAGTAAGAGCAGACTCGATTTGCAATCTGCCTTTGCCTCTTTTCCTGCTCGCGGGCATACTGCCTGCCGATATAACTATCTGGATCCGAAAGGGCTTTCTTTCTTCTCTCTGGGCAACCCAAACGATTGTGTCCTCTTTTTCCACAATAGCTGCAGTGTACTGTTCCGTTATAACTCACTATAAAATAGCCTTTCTTTATTTTGTGTATCTACATGTTATCAGAAATTGTTTGTTAAGTCAATGATATTATTGATTTATTTTTGATAAATGAACAAGCATTTTTGCCCTAACCCAAGTAGTTGCTCTTGAATTTAAGTATTGAATTTTGCACCTATATTCATCTGGGTGCCAGGCGTGGTCATGGGGATGTGTCCTCTCTGAGATCAGTTTTGTCTCAAGCACTACCCCCGCCTTGTTGACTGGGTGGCATATCTTCACGAGATCGCCTATGTCAAATATCTGTCTTGTATTCATGTTTCAATTTATGATCCTCCTTTACTTTTCTTGATACGACCTCTAGCCAGCGGGCGCGGTACATCCTTTCGCCTTCTTCGAAGAGAACCCTACAGCTATAGGAGTCAGGGTGGCTGCCATCAACGACCAGAGGTTCCACATAGTGTATCCTATCTAAAACGATTCCGGTTTTGCCATACTCTGGGGTGTTGCGGTGGCAACATCTAACCAAATCACCAATCTCAACAGGTTTATTGTTTTTTTGCACTGACGCGCTCCAAGTCTCTTTCATCTATATTTACTGATATTTTCAGATCGGACGACCAGATTACTGTATATGAACAAAAGAAAGGTGTCCCGTAGATCATGCCAACATCTTCAACGCGCGTTGGGTATGTTTCCATCCGGCGTGCACGCTGCGAAAGAATCACTAAATCACCCGCCTTCATAACTTTTTTGTTCTACCCTCTTCAGCATCCAATACGGAAAATCCGAAATGTCAGTCTTTTCCCTCCCGAAAGAACGATAAACCCTATACCAGTCTTCACCAACTGAGGACATCACTATGCCCTTTGAAAGCAGCGTTTCCGGGCACCCAGTAAGGGATCTGTGTCCAGGTACGACCCAGACCAAGTCTCCGATTTTAATCTGAGTATCCAAGCATCGCTCCCCAGTCGTCTAAATCATAGAAAGTAGTTTGTTTGACAAAGGAAGTCTTACTTTTGTTTGCATCATCATGCTTTTGTAAGATACCCTCTGACATCGCGGGTAAATAACTCGGGTCGCCACCCTGAAAGACTCGTACCTTTTCTCCTGATTGGAGAGTGATAACAGGATCACAATCTCTAATTATTTTGTGTTTGATTATTTGCATCGCCCTAAGATTTCTGTATTCTGTTTTAATCGAGGCATCCCTGACGTAAGAAACGGGTACCCGAAACAAGCCTCTAGAGTCAGCTTTCACCACAACTCTCTGGTTTTTGTAGAAAAAAGAAATACACTTTATCATACTTTCTTTGCCTTCTTTAAGTCAGCTTCGTGAGCATAAATTGGTGAAGTATCACCGACCAAAAGCACCTGATACACCCTGGATCCTTTTCTTGCTTTTGTTATCTTTTTCGCATCAGTCTTGATAACAAACCCAACGCGGTTAACCAAGCGCCCAAGGGAAGGGCTACGACCATCGCTATTGTAATTAGCCTCTCGAACTTTATTTGAGGCCCTAATTTGTATGGCGTCACCAATTTTGAATCGAAGCTCTTTTTCGTACTCGTTTCTAACCTTCAGAGCATACTTATTTTCACAGAACCTATTCCACTCTCGCTGAGAAAGTGTAAAATTCTCAACATCTGCAAAAACTTTGCTGACTAATGCTTGATAATACTGCGTTTGCCTATAGTAGTGGGCAACGTTGATAGCAGTCTCGCGATGGAAGTCAGAAAACTGCAAATTCCAAATCTGATGTTGTTCCACAGCAGATTGAGAATACTTTTCTTTCAGAGACTCAAACCACCGGGTTTGGCCCGGTGACAGGGATCCCTTTGATTTATAATACTGCTTGATTGATGATAGAAATTCAATATCTCTAGGGGGTCCGTCGAGGCTCTGGCAGCGTTCGTGGACTAACTCTATTTGCTCGATCATTTATTTAACACTTTCAGGGAGTTCTCCAGCACATATCTTGGTTTTGTGCAGCCGACAAACAAGACTTTAACCAAAGAGTCGGTGCGGCGAAAAAGGGCAGTTTCTGTTGTTTCCACCACTACTGCAAATTTGCTTGATTTCTTGTGGGACACTAAATCTCCAGCCTTCATTTTGTGATCCTTATTTTTTAACCTACTTAAATTATACGCCAAAAATCAAGAGTTGTCAAATTTTTTATGACTTTTTTCTATCTCCTGGCAATGATACCAACCACTAAATGCTGATTTGTTATTTTCAGAGAATAATAAATAGGCCATGTACCTGGCTTTCGCTAGGCACATACCATAGCAATTAAATCTTTTTGAGAAATACAAGGTGTTGACTTTAACATGCTCTGATTTCATAGTGCGTAGGAATACTCCAGAGTTTTAACCCTCGAAATGAACTCTTTGTTCTCTTTTGGTATACGACCAGGAGCCTCTCTCTTAAATTGACTAGGTGTGAGCTCTGCCCACTCTTCAAATTCAGGAAAATAAATTAACGATTTATTTGTCTGAGAGTCGATTTTTAGGAAAATGCCCAGACAATTATTAACATTATTACCAAACAAGTCGTAGTCCTGTGTGGCAATAACTGATTCTCCTCGAAGGATTTCGGAAGATTCACTTGTCATTATTTTGCCTCCTCCCAAGGGATCTGTCCAGAGCCCTGGCTAACTTTTGGCATACATTTAAGCGCTCATATTCGTTATCTAGGCACATGGAAGCGCACTGCTGCAGTACCCTCCTCGACTCTATGAAAATTAGCTCAAAACGGCTATCTGCCTCTTCTATGGTCTTTTTGTCCAAGTTATCTACTGTATAACCTGATATGACCTGTGTCCCTCTTCGTGCCAGCATTTGCCACTTCACGCCAGGGCCCCTTCTTTCCTCAAACTCATCATCCATCTTATTTCCATTCCATTTCTAAAAAAATATCGCTCGAAATCATCGTCAACGCGTCGGCTAAATCAAACGCACTATCAGCGTCAATGTCTATCCTCTTATCGCCGAATGATATTGAGACAAACTTGTTGTGTCGAACTAGCTCCAGTACAACAAAATTACCAGAAGACGTTCTCAGCATCACCTCTCTTATTTCTTCTAGCAATTTGGGCCTTGCTGGTCGTCCTTGATGACCTGTAGTTTCCAGTATTTGTAGCTCTTAATCTGACCTGCGTGAAGTCCGTGCTCAATTAAGACATTGTACCTGTCTCCAGGAAGTATACCCACAATGTGACCAGTCACATTTAGCGGCTTGCCAAACGGATAGTCCAATATCACGACCCTGACGTCTTTCTTGAGGCCGCTCATGCCTCGGAAAACTCTGCATCAATCACTTCTTCATCAGGTGGCGACTGCTCTTGCTCTGCGTCTGATGAGTAGGCAGCCTTACCTGCTTCCTGCATTGCTTCGCTGAGGGCGGAGATCTCGGCTTGAAAGTCAGAGGTTGAATCACTTTTCGCACACTCAGACGCCCTTGAGATAGCTGATGATAACTGCTCCTGCTGTTCTTCTGGTAGTTTTTCCTTGTTATCTCTTAGAAACTTCTCCGCCTGAAACACAAGGCCACTCAGCTGATTTCTTTCCTCGATCTCCCTCTTTTTAGATCTATCCTCTTCCTCATTCTGGCGTGCCTCTTCGACAAGTCTGTCAATTTCCTCAGGAGACATAGCGCCGGAGCCAGTAATCGTAATGTTCTGCTCTTTTCCTGTGTTTTTGTCTGTTGCTGACACACTCACGAGACCATTCGCGTCAATGTCAAACGATACTTCAATTTGTGGCGTGCCGCGCGGGGCAGGCATAATGCCATCAAGCTTAAACGTGCCCAACATTTTATTATCTTTAGAAAACTCCCTCTCTCCCTGGAGTACCTTGATGTCTACAGCCGATTGGTTATCCTCTGCTGTCGTAAACACCTGTGATTTAGTGCAAGGTATTGTTGTGTTGCGGTCGATTAACCTTGTCATAATTCCCCCCATAGTCTCCAACCCGAGCGATAAAGGAGTGACATCAAGCAACAAGATATCATTAACCTCGCCAACGAAAACGCCGCCTTGGACCGCTGCGCCCAAGGCCACCACTTCATCCGGATTTACGGAGGACGAAACCTTTTTGCCAAAAAACTTCTCCACCCTGTCCACAACAGCTGGAATGCGCGTTGAGCCTCCGACTAACAAGATCTCGTCGATGGCACTTTTTTCTAAATTAGCATCTTTAAGTGCATTTTGCACAGGCTCCATGGTGTCTTCAATGAGGGAATCTATCATTCTCTCAAAATCAGGTCTACTGAGGTCTGTCACCAAATGTTTTGGCCCTGTGTTGTCTGCTGTCAAAAACGGCAAGTTAATGTTTGTTTGCTGTGTGCTTGAGAGTTCAATCTTCGCCTTTTCTGCTGCTTCTCTTAAGCGTTGCATCACCATCGAGTCTCCGGAGACATCGACCCCAGTTGAGCCCTTGAATTCCGACACGAGCCATTCGATAAGGACCTTATCTACATCGTCGCCGCCTAGATGAGTGTTGCCGTTGGTGCTGAGCACTTCCACTACTCCGTCTCCGATCTCCAGTACAGAAACGTCAAAGGTTCCACCACCAAGATCATAAACAAGAATGTTTCTTTGGTCGCCCTTGTTCAAGCCGTAAGCAAGAGCAGCCGCGGTGGGTTCGTTTATAATCCTCTCCACTTTGAGTCCAGCAATTTTACCTGCATCACGCGTTGCTTGCCTCTGCGAGTCGTTGAAATACGCAGGCACGGTAATCACTGCCCTTTCGACAGTCTCCCCTAGGTACTTTTCTGCTGCTGTTTTCATTTTGCTCAAAATACTTGCAGAGATTTCCTGTGGGGTCACATCCTTACCGTTCGCGGTGATGGTGCACATGCCTAATTTATTCTTCTTTACCTCGAAGGGCATAGATTCAGCTTCTTTTTTCACTTCGCTAAATTTCATACCTATAAACCTCTTAGCAGAATAAATTGTCTCTTTTGGGTTTGTGACAGCTTGGCGGCGGGCAGGTGAGCCTACCATTGTCTCGCCCTTGCCAAATGCGACCATCGAAGGCGTAGTTCTCTGGCCCTCTTCATTGTTGATGACTTTTGGTGAGCCGCCCTCCATAACAGCGACACAAGAGTTACTTGTCCCTAAGTCTATTCCGATTACCTTACTCATATTTTTCTCCTTTGTTCAGTAGGTTTAATATACAATAATCACCCCTTGGCGAGTGTCAAGTGAAAATGATCAAGTTTCTTAAGTTTGTTGTAGGGATAGAGGGAATCGAACCCACACGACCGAAGTCGGGAGATTTTAAGTCTCCTGCGTCTACCTGTTCCGCCATATCCCCGAAGGTATCACTCACTAAAAAGAGGGCAATGTTTTTCTTGCCATTCCTGCCATCCGAGGTCGGAATCTGCCTGTGGGCTGCAATCTCGCCTCTCAAGAAGCCAACAAAAGGCGCTCTCGTCGAGAGCCAGCGACGACCCACTCATTGACCAGTGGCAGGTTTCATACTCTCCTAGTGATGGATTGAAATCTTTTTTGCATGGCTTACCGTGCCTTTCGGATTTGGGGTTATAACAGACCCAGATTTCCTCAGTTTCATTGATTTCATTTTGTTGACTTTCGTCGTGGATACAGGAAGATAAAAACAAAATCGCAACTACATACAATACGTTGGTTTTCAACTGTATTTTCCTTTCTTTTAATTTAAGTGTGATTTCATCATATCAGGAAAAAAGCCAGGTGTCAACACTATTCTATTTTAATTTTTCTCAGAGCGGATGGGCCACCCACGAGCCAATTTCTATCTATCTCGCCCTCGTGGCCAGGGACCTCTCCTGAGCCAGTCCATTGCCAAACAGTCCACTCTTTCCAGCCTCCTAGGCGGTCTTTTTTGATGCCTTTTTTAAGGGCTTTCTTGCTGTAATATGCGTGCCATAAAATATAATCGTCTATGCCAGTAGTGTCACCATTGAGATGATATTTGGTCATATTGCCCCCTGTATAAATTATTGGCCTAACACCTGACTGAGCTTCGAATTCCTGTAAAAACTCAAGAACCCAGGCTCGAATAGAGTCAGGAGAATGGTCGCCTGCTTTTTCAAAATCCAGTACTGGGCGGAGGCGACCCTCCTCAATCGGGCAATTTTTAACAAAATTTCGAACCTCGCGGTGAGGATCGTCATTCAAATCTGGTCTGGCAAAGTGATAAGCGCCATATGGTATGCCGGCTGAAGCTGCAGCTTTGGCGTGCTTTTCGAACACTTGGCACATATAGTCTCCGCCCTCCGTTGCCTTGATCCAGCAAAACTCAGCTAACCCAGAGTTCTTGAGAGTTGACCAGTCGCTAACCGTGTTCCACTTGCTCACGTCTATCCCTGGGTAGATGTCGATTTCCAAGGTGCTCCGTGTTGCTGGGCCAGAACGGCCGTCAACTTGAAGAGAATTTTTGCTCTGGTATTCTTGTAATGCTTGCTCCGTCTTGGGGCCGAAACTGCCATCGACCACTATATTTCCTAGTGCTGATTGTAGTCGGCGCACTTCTTGTCCGGAGCTGCCGATTTCGTGGATCCAATTTTTCATTTTTGTTCCTCCTTGTGGTTGTACTTAATAAGTATCTTTGAGTCTGGAGAATTTAACTTCGACCGCAGTTTTTCTTTTCGCACCCGACCTGAGTGACTGCCATTGCACAAGTAATACCAGAAGGTTGGAGTCTCCTTAACGAGCAAGAAGCTGTTGTTGAGCACAATGATCATATCTCCGGGTTGGAGGTCTTTTTGCTTTATCTTACTCAAGCTTGAACAACCAACTCAACGAAACATAGCCCATGTTATCGGAGACTCTATATTTCTTAGAAACATTTTTCTTAAAAAAATCACTATAGTCGGTTCCCGGTTGGACTTGAACCAGACCCACTTCCCTGGGGGCAGACAGCCCATTTGACTCTTCTTTCAGATCCAAAAGAATACCCACCCAACTTTTCCCATATAAAAGATGATACACGAGGTCACCGACCTTCAATCCTCTGGTTGTTGATATCTTCTTTGGCACAATAAACTACCACCCCTAAAGTAATTAAGGATAATATCCAAAGAATCATGATAATTTTATTAAACATTTCTAAGTAAAAAAATGGCAACTGTAATAATAGCTGCTACGACAGCTGTCCTAGTATTCATAATTATTGTATCTCGTTAATTCGCTTATCTTGTAAACGTAGACCTGGGCTAAATCTGATCTGTTCCTATTTCGTGCTTCTTCAATAAAGACCCTAAGTTTGTGGAAACTTTTTTCGCAATTCACATAGAACTCGAATGCAGATAATATACTAACAAAACTAGAATGGATTATAGATCGAGACTTGTGGTAAAATTCCTGCTCTCCATGTTTTTTGATCTCAACTTTCAATACCACTTTCGTCTTAGCGTCTGAATTAGTCGTTGTTCTAGACGAAAAGAAAAGGGGCTTAACTAAGAGATCGACTAATTTGATGTTTTCCAGACTTTTGTATTGCTGTCTGTAGAGGTTATGACAAGCGCTAAAAACACAATCTACAAAACCAGAACCTACGACCTCTTCAAAGGTGTGTGTTTTTGTTTTGCCGTAAGCACGCTCTTCAAAGGAAAATGATACCTGCGTGCCCTCTGTTTTTGAATCTTCCAAACAAGATATTGAAACAGGAATAATCTCCGTTGTCTCCTCTTTTAGAGTCTCTCTAATTAAAGGCATCAAAGACTCTCTCTTGGATTCCGATATGTCCTTCACTACTCCAGCCTTTCTAGACCTGCAGAGATCTTAAACACGGTCCCCACATTAGCAAGCTTTCTGATATCTCGCAATATTCTCTGTTTCACATCTTCGGGGGAGTTGAATTGCCCAGGTATACTAGGTATGAACTTCACAGACAAACCCGCTACATAGTTTCTTTCTGATATTTTCTGGTTTCTCACTACAACCGTGACGATCGTTACGTTTGGCAAAGCTCTGAGATCCGCTAATATGTCGTCAAGACCTCTGGACTTGCCCTCCAAGGTAGTCAAATTATACGATAACATACAATAGAACTTATATATACCTCGCTGACGTGACCGACCTATTTCTTCGGTGATCCCGCTAGAGAGGTCTTCTTTAAGAAATTTTCTCCAAATCTGATCAAAACTCATAACGATTCTCCTTTAATAAATAGTTTTTTTTTAATGTAATTTAATAAAAAACCTGGATTATAAGGATTATTGCTGCCAACGCAAGACACACAAGCGTCTTTGGGGTGAACATAGACTCGCCTAAGACCTGCCATGTCAATATTGCAAAAACGAAATAACCGGTGCAAGAACCAATGAAGCGCGCCGACCAGGCTGCACTTGAATATTCATAAATAAATTTCCAACCGTACCAAAACAACATACTAGTGGGTATACCAAAAACTATGGCAGAAACTAGTGGCTTGTCTTTCCACCACTCTGAAATGTTCTGAAGGTTAAGTTGATACCATCCGAAAATCTGACCCAACGTGAAGGCCAAGATGCCTGCAACTAATTTCATTAATGATCCATAAGATTGGTGTTGCCAAGACCATGGGTAGAAGCAGACTCAACAGCGGTCACCAAGGTGGTCAATAGTGTAACTTCCTCTGGCAGTAGCTGAAGTTCGTCTGTGGATGCCTCTGTGGCCTGCTCCTTCAGTTCATCTAGAAAATTACATAGAATCGTACAAGAGACTTGCAGCTCCAACAAAACCGTCAAATCTCTCTCGGGAAACACTGAAGATGAGTTATAGTGCCCCTCTATTAGAGAGCCCACCTTGTTCTTTATTGGTTTCATCTTTTTCGATATTCTCTCGAATACCGAAACCTTTACTGGTATGTGCTTATCTTCTTTCAATTATTCTCCTGTCTGAAATCGGTGCCAGTCTAGCAAGTCTGTGTAGCCGCCAATTTTGATTGTTTCGCCTGTTTTTTTGTTATTTTCCAAGATAATGGGAACAGTCTCAGACGAATAGAAGCGCTTCACCTCGTCTAAAGAATCGAGCTCCTCGGCGTAGTCAAAAAAATAAAATTCCCTCTTTTGGGCGGATAAAAAATTCTCAGCGAGAGTACAGAAGGGACAAGTAGACCTGCCATAAATAAAATATCTATCAACCATACAAAACCTTTGCGGTAACACGTTTTGTTAAAATTTCCTCTGGGGTGCCTTGCACGATTATTTCTTCCTTTTCTTGGTTTCCGTATTCTATCAATGAATACTCATTCGTTGCGAAATCCCCATGAGACCTAAGATATTCTTTCACCTTAGGGTAGGCACGAATTGTCTGTATCATATCAATGTTTATATACATCTCTTGCACCGCGGGAGTTAGGTCTGTGCCTGAGCTTTGCAAGAGTAACTTATTGATCTTTAACAG
>MDTA01100154.1_pt1 | contig 19901 bp, 17 predicted proteins | sample 811151 | NCBI WGS metagenome assembly MDTA01 (sample SAMN05326648, study PRJNA326480) | marine metagenome | isolation source: seawater | place: Indian Ocean: South | collected 2010 | reverse complement strand
GATAAAGAAAGCATTGGTTTTAAATGTTTTATTTTTTTAAATTTATTTGATGGAGGGGAACCTACAATATTTGTATTTAATTTTAATTCTTTTAAATACTTGTATTTATTTTCTAATGAAAAAATTTCTAACTTTAATTTATCGAAATCAGAGTCTGAAATAATAGGATTATCCTCATTAAAATATAAATTACTGTGTTTTTTTAAAAGACGAATTTTATTCTTGTAATCTTCTACTATCTTTTTTTTTTGAATCATTTAATTTTATTTATAATTTTTTTAAAAAAACTATCTTTATTTTCTTTTTTAACAATTTTTTGTATTTTATAATCTTTATTTAAAACTTTATAAGATTTTTCAAACCACTGGCTTGAATTATAGTTATAGCCTAAAATATTTGCATATTTTTTTGCTTCTTTTTCTAAACCCAAATAGTAATGAATTTCTACTAAACGATGAAGGGCCTCTTCAATAAAAATTGTTTTATCATATTTATTTACTATTATTTGCAATCTTTTAATTGCGGGCACCCATTTTTGAACAGATATATAAAACTTTGCAATATATAATTCTTTTGCGGCAATTTGATTAGTAATTAAATCTTTTTTAAATTTTAAATCTAGCGCATATTCAGTATCTGGATATTTTGCTAAAAAAAATTCAATTTTATCTTGGGCATCCAATAGTGGTTTTAAATCTTTTTTTTCATCAGAAATTTGCTCGTAATGTATGATAGCTATAAGATAGTGAGCATAAATCACACTTCTATCAGCAGGATACTTTCTGAGATATCTATTTAAACTATCGAGTGCTTGATTATAAAAGTTAATTCCATAAAGAGCATAACTAGACATTATCGCAGATTTTGCTGCAAACTCTACTATTTCAAAATTTAACTCAGCTTCTGTAAATTTTTTCTCTGCAAAAAAATAATCTCCTCTACTAAAAGCTTTTAAACCTTCATTGTATAAAACATAAGGATCAACTTTATCTTTTGGTTCATATTTTATTTCTTTCTTTGAACAAGAAAATATAACTAATGAAATTAAAATTATAGAAATTATTTTTTGATACATTTTTATTACATATCAAAAAAATTATATTAGGTAAAATCTAGTAAGCTTAAATATTGGCTAATAGTGTTTTTTTTGGGGGTTCTTCCATTTGACTTCTTGTTTCAAGATTTTTTTTGCTTTCCAAGGTCCAATTTGATTCATCTGATAAAAATTTAATTAATAGTTTATTTGTTAGTGCATGACCGCCTTGTGAAGTTTTTATATGGCCAAGAATTCTATGACCTGATAACATTAAGTCCCCCAAACAATCTAAAATCTTATGGTTCACAAATTCGTGTCTATTTCTCAAACCATCATCATTTAAGATTTCATTTCCTCGAACAACTATAGCGTTCTCCAAGGACCCTCCTTTTGCTAATCCTTGGCTTTTAATAAAATCTATATCTTCATATAAACAAAAAGTTCTTGAATTATATATTTGAGATAGATCATTAGAACTTAATTTAAACTCTTGTCTTCTAGTTCTTATTAGAGGATTTTGGTAAATGATTTCGAAGTCTACTATTAAATCATTTTCAAGTGGTTCAATTGAAATATATTTTTTACCATCTTCGATCTCCACTTTTTTTTTAACTTTTAAAAACTTTCTTAATTCTTTTTGTTTTTTCACTCCAACTGACCTAATTGCATCTACGAACTCATTAGCAGATCCGTCTAAAATAGGTACTTCAGAGGCATCAATTTCAACCAGGGCATTGTCTATACCTTCTCCAAAAAAAGCAGCCATTAAATGTTCAACTGTAGAAACTGTTGTCCCTTTTGCATTTTTTATTTTTGTACACAAAATTGGCTCTACAACATTTTTATAATTTGCTTCAATTAAATTTTCTTTATCTACGTCTACTCTAGAAAACTTTATCCCAAAGTTTTCTTCCGCGGGTCTAATGGTCAAATTTACGTTAGAACCGTTATGCAAACCTATGCCGCTTAGTTTAATTTTACTGTTAATTGTTTGTTGGTAATCTTTATGCATTCGGCAATATATACAGAATTGTTATTCTTAATTAAAACAACAAATGTTTCCAAAAAAAACAATTTTTTAACCAAATAAAGTCTTAAAAATTCGAGTAATTATTGTATTTTTTGTTTGAGCGATTGGAATTGCCTCTTTTCTCCATCCAAAAATTGATAAATGAGCAGTTTTGGAAATAATATCTTCAAGTTCAAATTCATTATTAAATTCAATTTCAAAAAAACTACTAGAAGAAATATGATTTTCAAAACTTTTTTTAAAATTCTCGAATACTGATTTATCTTCTATTGAGAAATAAATTTTGTCAACTTTTTGTTTAAAAATTTTACAATTTATATTTTGATGTAAAATAATTTTAATAATTTCATCTATCCTTGCATCTGAAATTTCTTTAATTAATTTCTTTCTTATTTTTCTAAAATTCTCGCTATTAAAATTTTCTTTTTCTATAAACTCATCTTCTTCAAAATTATCGTTAATAAAAATCTTATTTAATATCATTTTTTTTATTACATCGAATTTAATAGAACATATTTTTACAATGTCTTTAATTATTATGTCAGTGCCAAATGGGAAGTTTTCCGAGTACCTAAGTGATCCTCTTTCAAAAAAAATTATTTGTGCATTTTCATTTGTGATTCTGATGTTAAAAAAATTTTCAATATTTTTATCGTTATTAGTTAATTTAACTCCTTCTACATAATCTTTAATAAATATCTTTGCAACTTTCAGATTATTTTTTCCGAATATACTTTTTATATTTTTTAGTTGATTGCTCTCTGCTAGTAAAAAGGTTAATTCATGTGAGTAAAATTTACCAAATAATCCTATTGGCAAGTTATCTGTGCTGTTTCCATCTAATATGCTTTTAGAATTAAAAATATGTAAAATAGTTTTATTTTGCTCGTTATCTATTATGTTTAATTTTAAATTATTCAAAATATAAGAAATGTTTTCTTTTAAAAGTTGAGACCCATTCAATTTTTTGAAACCTGAAACGTTTATACAAGAGTAATTGAAATTATCTAAAACTAAGTTTATTTCTTTAAATACATAATCTAATTTGTTTTCTAAAATAGGAAGATTTTCTTTAATTGTAATCTCTAGTTCGTGTAAAGTATCTAAAATTTTTTTTTTAGGCTCTCTTCTTTGTATAATTTTTTTCTCTACAATTTCAAAATTTTGATTTTCATTATACACGCCTGCTACTAGTGCGTAGTTTGTTTTGTCAACTTTAACATACAAATAAGGTTTTTCTTTTTCCATTTTAATTTAAAATAAGTTGATCTTTTATCCTATAATCAAATAATTTATAATTATCAAACTCACTTTTTGTTCTTGTACTAAGAAAATTTTGCAAACTTAAAACATAGTCTTTTACTGGAAGTTTTATTGTCTTATTGTTTTTAAGAATAAGATCCCATCTTCCAGACTCGTAAAAATAAAAAGATTTTATTTCTGTAAGTGGAAATTTAATACCTTTTAAATCTTTGTAAAAAGAATAAAAATTTTCTCCACTCCCAAAAACGGTGGGTAGATTTTCATATTTTTTAATTTTTATGTAATTAATGTGATCACCTTTGCTAGATATATAAAATTTTTCTTTCTTATTTTGCAAAATAGCTACTGGTTTTTTTTCAGAAATTTTAATTTTTATGGTATCAGGATAAATCTTTCTTATACTAAAACTGTCAATAAAGCTTTCCTCTCTAATCTTATTCTTTAGTTTATCAATTTTCAAAAAAATTAAATTTTCATCATATAAATAACTTAATTTATTTTTTAAGTATATTGTCTCTAGTATTGAATTATCTGTTATTATGATCTTCTTAATAGACAATTTTGGTTCAGATATTAGATTTTTTTTTGGGCTATAAGTAGTTAGGACTATAAAAAAAATTAAAAGCCAAAAAATTGATTTTTTCATTTATTTAAACTTGCGTCTAATAATATTTTTTTTACAAGGTTGTTGAAAGATATGCCTTTATACTTTGCTATTTCTGGGACTAGAGAAAGACTAGTCATACCAGGTTGAGTATTTATTTCTAAAAGATAAAACTTGTTATTAAAGAACTTTAGATCTGATCTAGTTACACCTTTGCACTTTAAGGCCTTGTGAGCATGACGTGCTATTGATAAAACTTTTTTATAATCGCTTTTGCTTAAGTTAGCAGGCATAACATGTTTCGTGCGTGCTGATTTAGTATATTTTGCTTTATAGTCGTAAAACTCACGTTTTGGTATCAGTTCTATCGCACCGAGAGGTAGGCCATTAATTACAGCAACCTGAATTTCTTGCCCCCCAACAAAGGACTCCAAAATAATTTCTTCATATTTTTTTAACAATTTATTAACAAACTTACGTAAAACAAAAAAATTTTTACAAATTTTTACACCAATGCTTGAACCTTCATTTATTGGTTTAACAACTACTGGTAATTGAATATTTTTAATTTTCATCAAATTTTTAATATTTCTTGTAGAGTTATTTTCTTTTTTTAGAATAAAAAAATTGGGTGTACGAATTTTATTTTTTCGAAATATTTGTTTTGAAATAACTTTATTCATCGCGTTAAACGAACTAACAACTCCTGAATGAGTATATGGAATTCTTAAATATTCAAAAAAACTTTGAGCAATACCATCCTCGCCATCTTTTCCGTGAAGAGCATTAAAAATAATATCTACTTTATTTCTATTGATTAAGTTAAGTGGTTTTTTTTTAGGATCGAACGTATTTACTCTGTAACCTAAACTTTTTATGGCTTTAACACACGCTTTACCACTATCAAGACTTACTTTTCTCTCTCCTGAGGTTCCACCAAGCACAACCAAAACTTTTTTAATTTTCATCACCTATAATTTTAATTTCTAATTCTAAATTTATGCCAGTTTTTGTCTTAACTTCCTCTTTTACTCTAATAATTAATTTTTCAATATCTGTAGCAGTTGCCTTCCCTGCATTAATAAAAAAATTGGAATGTTTTTCAGAAATTTTTGCATCACCTTCATAAAATTTATTACAACCAGTTTCCTTAATTAATGTCCATGCTTTTTTGTTTTCACTATTTTTAAATGTGCTTCCGCCGGTTTTTACTCTATTGGGCTGGGATTCTTTTTTTTTTATAATAAATTCATTTTGTTTCTTCTCGATTAATTCTCTTGAATTTTTGGTCCCTTTAAAATCTGCAGATAAAATTATAAAGTTTTTTGGTAAATCAATTTCTCTGTAAGAGAATTTAATTTGATCTTTATTAATTGATTTTTCGTTCCCGTCAAAATCTATAACTCTTATTGATAATAAAATTTTTGAAATGTCTGTGCCATAACATCCACTATTCATAATGATTGCTCCACCAATTGATCCTGGAATACAGGAAAGAAATTCCATTCCACTTAGAGAATTATCTTTAGCAAAATCTGAAACTTTTCTGTCTAATGCTGCCGCACCTACTCTTATTATATTGTTATCGATAACACTCATTTCTGAAAACTTTGATCCTAATTTAATTACAATTCCTTTAACGCCTTTGTCTCTAACAAGTATATTTGAACCTGCTCCTAATATGGTGATTTTAAAATTATATTTTTTTATTTCATTAAGAAATTTTTTGAGCTGAGTTTCATTTTCTGGTCTAAAAAATAATTCTGCTGGCCCTCCTAGATTGAACCAGTTATACTTTGATAAACTTTCATTAAAAATCAGGTTTTTTCCAAACTTTTCTCTAAAAATATCTTTATTTAGGCTCATAAACTAAATCTCAAATCTCTCATCCAGTTCGATATAGCGCCTGCTCCCATGCCAATAATAATTTCATCACTAACTAGATTTTTTTTAAAAAAGAACGATAATTCTTTTTGATTTCTAACTAATATTACTTGAGTTTTCGAATTATTGGATATTTTTTTTGCAAAATTTATTATACTAAAATTTTTATTTTTCTTTTCACCAGCTGCATAGATAGGACATAGCAAAACTAAATCGGATTTGGAAAATGCTTTAGAGAATTGATTTTTTAAAGAAATAACTCTTGAATATCTATGCGGCTCGAAAACCGAAATAATCTTTCTATTTTTATAAACTTTTTTTACTCCATTAAGTATTGACGAAATTTCTGTGGGGTGATGAGCATAATCATCAAAAAATTCGTTTTTATTTTTTACAAATATTTTTGTCATTCTCCTCTGTACGCCAGAAAAGTTTTTTAATGCTTTTTTTATAATATTTATTTTTATTCCAAGGTTTATGCAGACTGCAGTAGCAGCACAAGCATTAAGAATATTATGTTCACCTAATAAATTTAGATTAATATTTCTTACTTTTATTTTTTTATTATTTAAAGCTTTAAACTGTAAATCAAATAACGAATGTGAAATATAATATCTTGAATTGCTAATTTTATAATCTGCTCCTTTTGCAAATCCGTAGGTAATAATATTTTTATTTTTAATCTTATATAATATTTTTTTAATATTTTTATTATCAATACAAACAATTGATTTTCCTATTGGTGGTGTTTTATTAATAAAATTGATGAAAGCATTTTCTAAGTTCTTATAACTTTTGTAATAATCTAAGTGTTCTAAATCTATATTTGTTACTATTGAATAATTAATTGGTAATTTTAAAAAACTTCCATCAGACTCGTCTGCCTCTAAGATAGCCCAGTCACCTTTTCCATGTTTGGCGTTGTTTTTAAAAGAGTTTATCACTCCTCCATTAATTATTGTTGGGTCTAATTTTTGATCTGATAATATTTTTGCTACCAAAGATGTTGTTGTAGTTTTTCCATGAGAGCCTGTTATAATTATATTTTTTTTTAGTGATACGATATTTGCCAAAACTTGAGCTCTCGAATAAATTGGAATTTGTTTTTTTTTTGCTTCTTTAATTTCTAAATTATTGTTTTTAATGGCTGAAGATTTAACTATGATTGTAGCATTTTTTACATTTTGTTTAGCGTGTCCCTTAAAAACTTTTACACCTGCTTTAACGCAATTAAAGGTATTTTTATTCTTATTCTGATCGCTACCTTGAATTTTGAAACCCATATTTTTCATTACCTGAGCTAAACCACTCATGCCTATGCCTCCGATACCAACAAAGTGAATAATCTCTTTTTGACCAATACTAATTTTTTGCATAAAAAATTTTTTTTAATTCTTTTTTAATATTTTCATAAACTAACTTATCAGAGTGTTTTTTTTGTTTTATCAAAATTTGATCCAATAATAACCTATTGAAATAAATCTTATTTATTAAAGGTGTCATTTTTTCGCTCAAAAATTTTTCTTCTATTAAATAGCTATACCCTTTTTTCTGGTAATAAATAGCATTTTTTAGTTGATGGTTATCTGCTGAACTTGGTAACGGGATAGTAATAAAAGGAAGCTTAACATTTACTAGCTCGGCAATCATTGAAGAGCCAGAGCGTGTTATTGCTAAGTCTACTTTTGAAAAATATTTTGAAATATCATCACTGAAATTAAATATTTCATGTTCTATATTTATAGCTTGATAAAAATTTATTAGATCATTGTTTTGTGATGGTAAACATTGTTGATAAATCTTTAAATTAATATTTTTATTTAAGCATTCTTTAAAAATTTCTGGAAGTTTTTCACCAAATATCTTAGCTGCTTGACTCCCGCCTAAAATTAAAATTTTTAATTCATCATTTTTATTTATTTCATCAGATTTTCTACCAAAATTAAGTATCTCTTGACGAATTATATTTCCAATTTCACACACCTTATCTTTATATTTTTCCGGTACACCTTCTAATTCTTTATAGGGGACAAAAATTTTACAAGCTGTTCGAAGCAAGTGTCTATTTGTTTTTCCTAAGTGCAAGTTATTTTCATAAATCACTATTGGAAAATTTAATAATTTCGCAGCTATACATACTGGAAAAGAAGAATATCCACCCATACCAAATACAAAATTAGGTTTGATTTTCAAAAGAAAAAAAACTGATTTTATAATTGAGTAAAAAATGATTAAAAATGAAAAAATATTTTTTAAAAAGTTATTATTATAAATTGTACCAGATAAAATTTTAATTATTTTTGCTCCTTTTAATTTGTTCAAAAATTTTAACCCTCTGGTATCAGTTGTAACGTAAACATCTACATCATTTTCAATAAAATGTTTTGTTAAACCATATGTTGGGTAAATATGACCTCCTGTTCCACCTGTTGCTATTACAACTCTTTTAAAATTATAACTCATTTTCTTCGAATTTATTTTTTGTGTAATTTAAAATTATTCCAGCAAGTATTGCACTTCCAATTAATGAAGAGCCTCCGTAACTTAAAAATGGTAGTGTCATACCTGTTGTTGGCAGTAAACTAGTGTTTACACCTATGTGTATAAAAGTTTGGAATATAAGTAGCGATGCTAAACCACATAAAGATACTTTCAAAAATTCATCAGTATGGTTTGTGCAGTTTTTTATTATTCTAAAAGCGATGTATAAAAATATAGCTATAATTGTAATTGAAATTAAAGAACCAAATTCCTCGGATATAATAGCTATGATATAATCTGTATGTGCTTCGGGTACACTATCCTTCAGAATTCCTTCTCCCATTCCTTGTCCTTTCAATCCACCTTGTTTAATTGCATCTAAAGCTTTAGATGATTGAAAGTTGTCTCCTTTGCTTGGGTCAAAAAAAGTAGTTAAACGATTAATTACGTAACCAAATTTTTCAGGCATCAAAAGAACTAGACAACATATTGCAACTATAAAAATAGTGAAGAAGCTTAGAATAAAAATTATACTTACTCCAGAAATAAAAACTGTAGCAATCCAGCTACAAATTATCAAAATCGATTGACCAAGATCTGGTTGGTCGATAAGTAAAATAAGTATCGCAGCTAAAAGTAAAAAGCTTAATAAATATTTAATTTGGGAATTTTGTAAATCAGTTAAAGTTAAAATCTTTACTGTTACTAATATAAAAAAAGGTTTTAAAAGTTCTATTGGTTGTAACCTGAAGAAGAAGAGATCAATCCATCTTTTAGCTCCTTTTACTTCTATTCCAATTATGGGTACTAATATTAATAGTGTAAAAAAAAATAAAAAAAGTGGGATAATCATTTTTTTTAACAATGATGTTTCAATCGCTGAAATAATAAACATTATTACTATTGCAACAAATGCAAAAGCTAAATGTTTTGAGAAAAAGAAGTAATAATTTTTATTTAATCTTTCTCCTGCTAAAGACGAAGTAGAAGAAAAAGAAAAAAAAAGACCTAAAAAAAATAAGATAAAAAAACCAATTAAGATTTTTTTATCAATATTTCTCCAATAATTATGAAATTCAAATTTAAATATATTTCTTTGCATACAATTTAATTAATTTTTTGAATGCTTCACCTCTTTCCTCAAAATTTTTAAATTGATCATATGAAGCACTGGCAGGACTTAATAAAACAACAATTTTTTTTTTTATTTTGTTTTTTTTTATGTCACTAAAAATAGACTCCACTGCGTTTTTTAAACTTTTAAAACAATGATATTTTACCTTGCCCTTTAATTGTTTTTTAAAAAAGCTAGTGTTATTACCTATGATATACGCTTTTAAAATATTGTCTTTTAAATATTTAATTTTAATTTTATCTCCTATTTTTGGAAGCCCGCCCAAAATCCAAATTATATTCTTCTGACTTAATAGAGCATATTTTGTAGACTCAAAACTAGTAGCTTTAGAGTCATTAATGAAAGTAAAATTTTTTCTCTTTAAAAATATTTCTTGTCTATGAGGCAACCCCTTAAAAGAATTTATAGATTTTATAAAAGAGTTTTTACTAATATTTAATATTTTCGATAATTTAAATACAAAGCTAACATTTTCATCATTAACTTTTTGTTTAAGATAATTATTGTTAATTCTATGTTTTATGTTTAAGTAATTTTTGATATTTACTAATTTAAGTTTACTCTTATATTTTTCTTTTTTAAATTTTTGAACTAGTTGCTTATTATTTAGTAAAGCAATGTCACCTTTCCTTTGATTTGAAAAAACTTTAAATTTTGAATTTAAATAATTTTTAAAAGATCCATGCCAATCTATATGATCTTTTGATAAATTAAGGATTATTGAAATACTCGGTGAAATAAATTTAGAGTAATATAATTGAAAAGAGGATGCTTCAATAATGCAAAAAGCTTTATTCTTATAATTAAGGTTCAGTACTGGCGCTCCAATATTCCCTCCTGTAATGACTTTAATCTTATTTTTCTTTAAGATGTGTTCTATCATTTTACAGGTTGTAGATTTTCCATTAGTACCTGTAACAACAATTGATTTTAAAGTTCTATTCAATAAAAAGAATAGATCTAAATCAGTGATAATTTTTCTTTTGTTTTTTTGTAGTTTTTTTTTAAACTTTGTTTTTCTTACATTTATCCCTGGGCTGACAACTATAAAATCGGATTTATCAAGACTTTTTGAAAAATCACTCTTAATCTTATTTTTAATCTTTCGATCAAAAGAAAGTCTTCTCTTTTTATCATCATCCCAACACTGAAAATTTTTCATTTTGTGTTTATGTAGGAACTTTGAAACAGATAAGCCAGTTGAACCCAATCCATAAATACTAAAACTTGTATCTTTGTTAAGATTTATTTTATTTAAATTCATTAATTATCTTAATTTAAGAGTAGCTAATCCTATTAATGCCAAAATAATTGCAATAATCCAAAATCGAATTACGATTGTAGACTCAGCCCATCCTTTTTGTTCAAAATGGTGATGAATTGGAGCCATTTTGAAAATTCTTTTTCCAGTAAGTTTAAATGAAATAACTTGTATTATAACTGATACAGTTTCTAAGACAAATAACCCCCCTACAATTGCTAGAACAATTTCGTGTTTAACTATTATTGCAACCGCAGCTAATGAACCTCCCAAAGATAATGAGCCAGTGTCACCCATAAAAATTTTCGCAGGAGGGGCATTGTACCAAAGAAATCCAAGGCAAGATCCCACTATTGAGCCACAAAAAATAGAAAGTTCTCCCACATCAGGTATGTATTGTAATTGTAAATATTCAGAAAAAATTGTGTTTCCAACAATGTATGAAATTAAAGTGAAAGATAATGCTACTAACATTACTGGAACTGTTGCTAGGCCATCTAAACCATCCGTAAGATTAACTGCATTTGATGATCCTATTATGACAAATAAACCGAAGGGAATGAAAAAGAGTCCCATATGCCAAATTAAATTTTTAAAAAAGGGGAAATAAAGATTAAATAAATATTCATGATCTGAAAATTTTATTAGAATAGTCAATGCTATAGATCCAATTACTAGCTGACCGAAAAATTTTAGTTTTGAATTTAAACCTCTAGAGTTTTTAAATTTAATTTTTAATAAATCATCAATAAACCCTAAAATTCCTAAACTTAGAGATACAAAAACTAAAGTCCAAACATAAATATTATTCAAATCAGCCCAAAGTAATGTGCTTGATAACATTCCTATAATAATAATTACTCCCCCCATGGTCGGAGTTCCAGATTTTTTTATAATATGATCAATGGGCCCGTCTTGTCTGATTGGACCAGAGATCATATTGTCAGAAAATATTTTGATTAATGGAGCTCCAATTATAAAAACAACTATAAGTGAAGTGATAACGGATAATCCAGTTCTAAAAGTTAGATATTTAAATACGTTTAAAAAAGAATATTGATCTATTAGTGAAGTAAGTAAATTAAATAACATTATGATCCTTTAATCATTGAGTTGCTTATATTATATAATCCAGTTGCATTAGAACCTTTTATCATTAAATAATCATTTTGAGCGATAATATTTCGTAAAATTAAGTCAGCATCTGAGTTACATTGAAAAATATTTCCTCTTTTTTCTTTTTTTAAATTTTTATAAGTAAATAATGTCTTCTCTCCTTTAACAAATACTTTATCAATGTCTGACTTGTTAATAAGTTTTGAAAGTTCTTTGTGATAGATATTGGAATTTTTTCCTAATTCCAACATATCTCCAATTATTAAATACTTTTTTGATTTTTTAATCCTTTTGATCTTAGAGAGATTTTTTAATGCATTTTTAACTGATAATGGATTCGCATTATAACTTTCATCAATTAATTTAAATTTTTTATTATATCTTTTAACTTCATGTATTTTTCCTCGCCCAATGGATGGTTCAACTTGTTCATAAGTTTTTAAGATATTATCATATTTTATATTTAATTCCTTTAAAACTGCTAGAGAAGCTAGAACATTATAGATATTTACATTTCGTATCTTAATTTCTAATTTTTTTCCGTAAATACTAACAATTATTTTTTCTTTTCTTTTTACAAGTTTATTATTTAAAAACATAATATCTGATTTTTTTGAAACACCGAAAGATATGATCTTCAGTTTTTTTGACTTAGCTTTATTACTTAGATATTTAAAAAATTTATCATCTCTATTTAAAATGAGGGTACCGTTTTTTTGGATATTATTAATAATTTCACCTTTTGCTTTAGCTATACCTTTTAAACTTTTAAAATTTTCAATATGTGCTTCTGCTATATTTGTAATAATTGCAATATTAGGTTTAATAATTTTGGAAAGGGCGTTTATTTCACCTTTTTTACTCATACCTACTTCAAGAATACCAAATTTGTTGTAAGGAGATAAATTTGAAACACTAATAGGCACTCCTAAGTGGTTATTAAAAGATTTTGGTGAAGCATAAGTGCTTCCAATTTTTTGTAAAATTGAACTCAACAAATTTTTTAATGAAGTTTTACCCGCACTGCCTGTAATTGCTATAATAGGGAAATTTATTTTTTTTCTTTTTAATTCTGCAAATTTATTTAAGAATAACTTAGGATTAGGAACCTTTACCACTTTCTTATTTTTGTTTTTTTTTGAAGAAATAATACAACTAGTTCCTTTTTTAATTGACTGAGAAATATATTTATTCCCATCATCTTTTTTTCCCCTTAAAGCTAGAAATAAATCATTTTTTTTAATATCTCGAGAGTCTAGCGCAATATTATTAATTTCATATTTTCTATTTTTATTTTTAATTATTTGGTGCATAATTTTTTCATTTAAATTAAAATTATAATTTTGTTTACTAATGCTTTTTTTTACAACAAAATTTTTTACCGTTTTTTTATCTGAAAAATACAAAACTTTATTTCCATAATCTTGTGTCGCTTCGTGACCTTTTCCAGCTATTAGGACTATCTCATTTGGATAAGCATTATTTATTGCCATTGAAATAGCTTTTGATCGGTCGCTAATTTCAAAATAATTTGAATTTTTTAAATATTTTGTTAATGATTTTCTAATTTTTTTGGGACTTTCTTTTCTAGGATTATCGTCAGTTACATAAATTTTGCTGCATAAATTTTTAGCAATCTTTGCCATCATTGGCCTTTTGTGAGTGTCTCTATCACCTCCGCATCCAAACACTAAAGATATGTTGTTGTTATATTTTGCTTTGAGAGCGCTTATAGCCTCTGATAAAGCGTCAGGTGTGTGAGCATAGTCTACAAAAACTTTAACGCCATTTGGAAAATTTTTTACTAATTCTAATCTTCCATCAACAGTTTTGAGTTTCTTTAAAGCTTTGTTTATATTATAATTTTTTAATTTACATATTTTAGCCGCTAAAATAGCCATTGCTAAGTTTTTTACTTGAAAATTTCCTACTAAGGGTAAAATGTCGTTAGGAATTGAATTAGTTATCTTATTTATATCTAAAATTTTTAAATTATTTTTTTTAGCTATTTTCTTTAAAATTTTATACTGTTTAATATTACTATCAGAAATTATATAACGATTTTTTAAGAGTAATTTTGAAAATAAGATCAGTTTTGATTTTAGATAGTTCTTCATTGTTTTATGATAGTCCAAGTGATCTTGGCTTAAGTTGGTAAAAATACCTGCTTTGAATTTTAAATTATTTAGCCTTTTTTGTGATAATCCATGACTTGATGCTTCGATAATTACATGATCAATATTTTTTTTTTTAAGAAATTGAAGGTTTTTATGAAGAGTAATTATATCAGGTGATGTAAGGTGTAAAGGCTTGAACTTTTTTTTAAACTTAATGCCTAATGTACCAATTGATGCAACGGGAATTTTATTATTGTTAAGTAATTGATAAAAAAAGTCTGCTACTGAAGACTTTCCATTTGTTCCCGTCACCGCTATAATTTGCTTTGGTTTTTTTTTATAATATTTTGAAACGACTTCACCTAAAAAGTCTCTAACTTTTTTTCTTTTAATTACACACAAATTATTACTTTTAAAATCACAATCAGTTGAGCAAACGATTATAACTGCTCCATTTCTAACAGCTTCTTTTATATATTTTTCTCCGTTATTTTTGGCACCTCTTAGGGCGAAAAATATAAAACCTTTTTTGACTTTTTTACTATTAATGGCTAACCCTTTAATTATAAGACCACCTTTTCCTTGCGGATATTTTTTAATTAAGTTTTTCAGCAACATGACTGTTGTAAAAATCTTTGTTTTTTATGGCTAAAATAGGTCCGATTTTTTCTATAATTTTGCCGGCTATGTATACTGAGTTCCAGCCTGCCTCATTTCTAGTTCCTTTAACCTTTGTTCCTCGGTAATTGTAAACTAGGTCATGAGCAACTTGTGGATTTTCAAGCATCACGAGTAAGCCGTATTTTGGCTCTTTAGAGGGAAATACTGAAATGAATGTATTAAGATTTTTATTTTTACTTCCATATTTTAGAGAAGTCCCAGTTTTTCCACCAACCTCATAACCGTAGATATTTGCTAAACTTGCAGTTCCCTCTTTTTCAGTTACCACTTTTCTTAGTATAGAGTTAATTTTTTTGCTAGTTTCCTCTGAAATAATCTGCTTTTTATTAAGTTCACTTTTTTTTTTTAATAATGTTGGTTTAATGACATTTCCGCCATTAGAAATAGCAGCATAAGTGGATAAAGCTTGCAATGGAGTAATTGCGATACCATGACCATAAGAAATTGTTTCTAATTTACATTTGTTCCATTCAAAGTTTAAAGGTTTTCCTATTTCACCTAACTCTAAATCTGGTGAAGTTAGAAGACCTGCGTTATTCAAAAATTCTTTATAGTTCTTTTCGCCAATTTTTTTAGCTATTAACAGAGTGCCTACATTTGAAGATCTAATCAATATATCTTCAACGGATAAATTTTCTGGAAATTGTTTTATATCTGAAATTTCATGAATAGAACATTTAATTTTCTTTGGTATATTTTTTATCATAGTCTCAGGATTAACAATATTTTTATCTATTGCTAAAGCTATAGTAAATGTTTTAAAAATTGAACCTAACTCATAAACACCTTTTGTAATTTTGTTAATATAATTTTCATCAGTAACATTTTTTCGTAAATTAATGTCAAAACTTGGTAAAGAAACCAAAGATAAAACTTCACCAGAATTAACATCCATTAACAAAGCTGCTCCACCAGTGGCTTGGAATATATTTATTGCACTATCAATTTCTTCACTTATGATATATTGAATATTAGTATCTAAAGTGAGCTCTAAAGGTTCGCTTAATAACTTAGAATTTTTTAAATCCTTGTCAAAAAATTTTTCCACCCCTGAAATACCAAAGTTATCATAATCTACTTGTCCTAAAACATGACTATATAAATTTGAATGAGTGTAAATTCTCGACTGAAAAGGTTCAAAAATTATTCCTTTTTCCCCTAAAGACCAAAGTTTCATTTTATCTTTTTGATCTAATCTTTTTTTAAAATAAAAGTACTTTCCTTTATCAAATTTTTTCTTAAAACTTTCGATAGAAACATCCGGAAAATTTAGTCGTATTTTTAAAAAAAGATTTTCTTTGTTTTTCACTAACTTTGGATTAATAGCAGCGTGATAAGAATTTATATTTCTAGAAATTAAAATTCCATTTCGATCGACTATGTCTCTTCTTAAAATTGTAAAATTTTTAATATCTGTGTTGTAAGAAATATTTGGTTTCTTTAAAGATATCATTACTATTTTAAATGCAAAAATTAATATTAACGAAAAAAAAATAAAAAATAGCACATAAATTCTATCTTGATGAATAGATGAATTTTTTATCTTTTTATTTTTATGATTAGTTTCTAAATAATCTTCAAAATAAAAACTGGCTTGATTAATATTAAAATTTTTATTTTTTTGTTTTCTTTTCATTGTTAAGCTTTCTGTCAGTAATTTTCCTTTGAAAATTTAAAAAATCATTGTAGTCCAAATATATTCTTGAGTAGTCCATAGGCAAATATTCCCTTGAAGATAGTAAATTAATTTTTCTTTCTAATTGTTTAGGTGATGAAAGATAAAAAAAATCTAGCTGAGTTTCGTGTAAACCTTTTTCAACTTCAAAGACATTTAAATTTAATTTAATTATCTTTTTCTCAATTATTCTTGTTTGAGTTTTGATGATAGATGTTATTCCTAAAAGAGTTCCAAAAATAAGAATTGTTAAAAAAAATTTAATTTTCTGCATGTAAATTTTCAATTTCTAAATATTTTTCAAATTTTTTTTCTAGTTCGGCTGGAAATTTATATTTTTCTTTGCTTCTCACTGCAAATCTCAGTTTTGCTGAGCGAGATGGTGGATTTTTTTTAACTTCATTTAATGATGGTTTAACAATATAATTTTTATATTTTTCAAAAAGAATTATGTTTTCAGATTTAGCTTCAGGCATATATCTCGAAGGGTTAGACTTGTTGGCAGAATAATTATTAAATAAAAATTTTACAATTTTATCTTCAATGGAGTGAAAGCTTATAACTAAAATTTTTCCACCTGGCTTTAATATTTTTGTCGCCAAACTTATTCCTCTAATTAATTCTGAAATTTCTTTATTTACGAATATCCTTAAAGCCTGAAATGTTTTAGTGCTTGGATTTATTTTATTTTTATAATTTCGTCGTTTACTTCTTTTTATAATATCTACTAATTGGTTTACTTTTGTTATCCTTTTTTTTATTCTAGTTTTAATAATATTCTTTGCAATTATTGATGCTTCGTCCTCCTCTCCTAAAAACTTTATAATAGATTTCAATTTCCTCTCACTGAAATTATTTACTACGTTTTCTGCAGACATATCAGATAGTCCCATAGACATATCTAAGTTTTTTTTTGATCTAAAAGAGAATCCCCTATCTAAATTATTTAATTGCATTGACGACAAACCTAAGTCAAATATGGCAGCGTCTGCTGACCCCTCGCTCACAAACATATCTAAATCACTGAATTTTTTATTTAAAATATTAAATCTCTTTGGAAAATCATTCTGTAGTTTTTTAGCGATTCTTAAAACGAACTTATCTCGGTCAAATGCGATAACTTGTGTATTCGAGTATTGAAGAATTTGCTTCGAATAACCCCCGGCACCGAAGGTACAATCAACATAAACACCTCCACTTTGTGTAGAACAAATTTTAATTACCTCTTCCAACATCACTGGAAAATGGGATAATTCCAGTGATGAAGTTGGGTTGGTCATAAATGTTAAAAATAATCATTAAAATTTTTGTTTTCTTAAAAACGCTGGTATCTCAAAATCTTCGTCTTCGTTATTTTCCTGATCAAAAAGTTTGTCGGAGTGAGTTTCGCTAAACTCATCTAAGTTATCTTCTTGAACAGTTGTTTCATCACTAGCAAATAATTTAGGAGTAATCTCCTTGTCCTGTAAGTCTGAGTCAATACTCGTTAGTTTGCTATCATCATTCATATTTACTGATGAAGTTTTATTATTATTGCTGTCAATGTATGATGCATTTTCGATCGATACTCCATTAGGTATATCACTCGATGAATTTTCTAGTGACGTATGAGCAAAGAAATTATTAACTTCATTTTGGTCAATGTCGTTAACTAATGCATCATCTTGCTGCTCATTCACCTCAAATTTTTCATCGAGTTTCAAAGCTGTAGCTCCCTCTATTGAATTTAAAGTGTTGCTTTCCAAATTATTTTTATTTTGAGAAAATAGATCCTCAGAATATCCATTGTTTCTATTTTGTAATCTTGAGGTCATATTTAAAACAGTATTAGTTTGGGGTTTGTGACCATCTAAAGCTGTTGCAACAATTGAAACCCTCATTTTACCACTCATACTTTCGTCTTTAATTGCACCAAAAATTAATTCTACTTCTGGATCAACTTCGGCTCTTACTTTTTGAACAGTTTGATCTACTTCAAATAAAGTTAGATCTTTTCCACCAGTAATATTGATAAGCAATCCCTTTGCACCTTTCAAAGAATATTCATCAATTAATGGATTGTTAAGTGCGATTGCTGTAGCTGCCATTGCTCTGTTGTCTCCCTCGGCTTCTCCTGTTCCCATCATGGCTTTTCCCATAGAACTCATTACAGTTTCGACATCAGCAAAATCTAAGTTAATCATTCCTGGTCTTACCATTAAGTCAGTTACGCTTTGAACACCGTGTCTCAAAACATTATTTGACAAATGGAAAGACTCTTCAAAAGTTGTCGTTTCACTAGCAATTTTAAAAAGATTTTGATTTGGCACTACGATTGTCGTGTCTAAGTGTTTTTTTAATGCTTCTAACCCTTCTACAGCTCTTCTCATTCTTTTAGAGCCTTCGTAATCAAAAGGTAATGTAGTAACTCCAACTGTTAAAATATTTAATTCTTTAGCTGCTTTAGCTATTACGTGAGAAGCTCCAGTGCCTGTTCCACCTCCCATACCAGCAGCAATAAAAACCATATTGCTTCCTTGAATATAATTTATTATTTCACAAATTGACTCATCGGCTGCTGCTTGACCAATATTATGTTTTGCTCCCGCACCCAATCCTTTCGTTAAGTTCATTCCAATCTGAATTTTAGCATTTGCTTTGCTTTTTTTTAAGTCCTGTGCGTCTGTATTAATAGCTACAAATTCTACTCCTTCCATGCCTGACTCGATCATTTCATTTATAGCATTGCCACCTGCTCCACCAATTCCTAGAACTAAAATTCTAGGTTTTAATTCTTTTAGCTCTCCACCTCCAACATTTATGCTCATACTTCCTCTCCTTTTTGTTTGTTTTCCCATTTAAGATTATTTCTATTTTGGTATGCTTTTTTACTAGCTAGCATTTTAAATTTTTCAAACAATTTTGGCTCCCATATTTGAAAAGTTTTTCCAAGTCCTACAAATAAAATATTATTCTTTATTTTTGCGTGATTAAGCAATTTCTCAGTTAAAGAAATTCTACCCTCTGTATCAAATTGGAATTGTACACTTTCAGACAAAATTGATGTTGCAAAATAATCTCTCTTTTCTTCGAATGGATTAAGGGTGTCAATTGTATCAGATAATTTTTCTATTCTTTCTTGAGAACACGCCTCAAGAGCTGAGTGATTAAATGAAGGGTAGCAAATAAAGCCATTATATCCCATTGAACTTAAATGAGTTCTAAAAGTTGCAGGCACTGAAACCCTCCCTTTTTTGTCTAGCTTGTTTTCGTAACTTGATAAAAACATTTTTTAATAAAATTTTTTTTTGCTCAAATTTTTTCAAATCACCCTCCGTTTTGGGATTAATTGGGATAGTATGGGTTTTATATAAATAGTCAATAAGTATGTTTGCTCTGAAATGAGTACAAAAATAGAACATTTTTAAGGATAGTATGAATTGCCAGATAATTTATAAGCCGGGTTCTGTCATTAAAGATGTCATTTATCTAGGCTTAAATTTGCATCTAAGCTCAAGCGGCTAACCCAGAAGACTAACTTAAGACTGTTTTTAGCACTAATGCAGTGTCTTCTCTATTTAACCTTGCTCCCAGTGGGGTTTGCCATGCGTTTTTTGTTACCAAAAAACCGGTGAGCTC
>MDTA01228565.1_pt1 | contig 19907 bp, 20 predicted proteins | sample 811151 | NCBI WGS metagenome assembly MDTA01 (sample SAMN05326648, study PRJNA326480) | marine metagenome | isolation source: seawater | place: Indian Ocean: South | collected 2010 | reverse complement strand
TCTAAGAATAAAATTTATATAAATTTGAAGTGTGTACGACAAATTTTGGTAACCTTAACCGTCCACACTTCTCTTCTTAAAATATGTACTTATTAAATAGCTAATTGAACTAAAAGGTTCAATAATTCTCATAATGCTTATTGTAAATACAATAATTTATTGAGAAAGTTTGATGCTTATAGGCTAAAAATAAAGGAAATCAAGCGTTTAAGACCAAAAAAAACAATAAAAACCCTTAAAAATTAAGGGTTTTTTTTGATTTTTTTTTAATGCTAAACTAATAATTGCAAATCAAAAAATATTTAATGTTTAAGAAAATTAAAGTAAAAAATGAAATTTTTGCCTTAGGGTTGCTCATTATTATAACAGTAGTTTCTACATCTTATTATAATCATACAAAATCAAAAATTTCAAATAATTATAAAGATATAATTCACAATGTTTATTTTAAAAAGTCCTTAAATTACTTTTTTGAAAATTTGGAACCAAAATTTAAGAAAGTAAGCCACCAAATAAATGAAGGTGAAACATTTAATAATATTCTTGAAAATTATTCAATTGCTCAAAAAGAAATAGAAATTATAAAAAAAAAAACTATCTAAAAAAATTAACCTCAATAAATTAAAGACTAATCAAAAAATCCACTTTATCATAGATCAATCTCAAAATTCTGTAAAAGAATTTACTTTTCAGGTGTCTAATAAAGAAAGAATACTTTTAACGAGGAATTTAGAAAATAACAATTTTAATGAAGAAGTTGTATTGACTGAACTTAACAAGAAAATAGTTTACAAAGAAAACATAATTCTCCAAAGTCTTTATAAGTCAGCTATTGATCAAAAAATACCAGCTAACACAATTATTGAATTTGCGGGAATTTATGGATTCCAGGTAGATTTTCAAAGAGATATTAGAAAAAGAGATAGATTTCAAATTATGTATGAAATTTTTATTGATGAAAATAAAAAAATAGTTGAAACAGGTAATATTATTTATGCAAATTTAGTACTAAGTGGTGAGGACAATTCACTTTATTTTTTTAATAAAGAAGGAAGCGTTGGTCACTATGATAAAAATGGAAAAAGCATAAAAAAAGCTTTAATGAAAACTCCAATTAATGGAGCAAGACTATCATCTCCGTTTGGTATGCGAAAACATCCTATTGATGGATTTAATAAAATGCACAAAGGTACAGACTTTGCTGCACCAATGGGGACACCGATTATGGCTTCAGGTGATGGTGTTATTAAAAAAGCTGGATGGTGTGGAGGTGGAGGAAACTGTGTTGTAATTAGGCACAACTCTACATATCAAACAATTTATGCTCATATGTCTAAGTTTGCTTCAGGAATAAGAAGTGGTGTTAGAGTAAAGCAAGGTCAAACGATAGGATTTGTTGGCTCAACTGGCAAATCTACAGGTCCTCATTTGCATTATGAAGTTATTATTAATGGAAAAAAAGTTAATTCTCAAACACTAAAATTACCTTCAGGAAAAATTTTAAAAGGTAAAGACAGAGAGATATTTGAAACTAATAAAATTAAATTAGATGTTTTAAAATCTGAAAAAATTATTGGATTTAATTGATTATTACAAAAATTACGTAGCTTCAACCTCAGTATCATGCTCAATATTTTGTTTTTCAGCATTCTTGTTTAGAGTTTGATCTTTATTTAAAAATTTATTTTCTTCTTTCTCATTTTTGTTATTCGGGGAATTTTCAGAAAATTTTGATCTTCTTTGAAATTCTTGATCACTTAAAATTCTAGTAAAATGGTCTGCATGCTGGAAATAATTTTCTGATAATATCTTGTCTCCAGTTGATAAAGCTTCTCTCGCTAAATTATTATACTTTTCAATTAATTTAGATGCATTATGATTATTTCGTCCAGGAATTCTTCTTTGAAAATTATCACTATTAGAAAAAGTTGAGCTAAATTTGGATCTATCACCATTTGACTTATAACTTCTTTCTCCTCTTCGAAAATTATTTCTTCTTCCGTTATTATTTCTAAAAGTAACCATTTATTTATTCATTATATTTTTGTACTAACTATACATCTATCTTTATTTGCTAAATCTTTAACGATACTATTTATATAAAAACCATTTTCTTTTAATAACTTTTTTACCTCATATTTTTGATCAAAAGCAATTTCTAAAATCAATTTACCCTTCTTTTTTATCAGCTCAGAAGATTTCATTATAACTTTTCTGATTTCTGATATACCTGCTAACCCACCATTTAGTGCTATTTTTGGTTCAAAACAAACAACATCTTTTTCCAAATATTTTAAATCTAATTTTTTTATATAAGGAGGATTAGATATTATTAAATCATATTTGCCTAAATTGAAATTGTCAACATCTGTTTTAAACAATTTAATTCTATTATTGACCCTGAATTTATTCGCATTCATTTGAGTTATTTTTATACATTCTTTGCTAATATCTATGCCAGTTCCGAAAAAATTTTTTTTTTCCTTTAAAATTGATAAAATAATACATCCAGATCCAACACCAATGTCTAAAAAGTTGATATTAGTTTTTTTGCTAAAAATTTTAAGGGTTTGTTCAATTATTAATTCAGTATCAGGTCTAGGAATTAAAGTTTTTTTATTTATTTCAAATTCATATTTCCAAAAACTTTTTTTTCCAATTAAATAAGCAATAGGCTCCCCCTTTAAACGTTTCTCAACTAATTTTTCAAAATCTATTAAATTAGTATCTTTCAACTTTTGATTTGAATTAACAATAACAAATTCTCTAGTTTTTCCAATTATCTTGGCCATTAAAATTTCACAATCTAACTTGTAAGATTTTATGTTTTGTTCCCTTAACTTCAAACTAGCTTTACAAATTGCTTTTTCTAAATTCATTTTAATTCAAATTACTAAGACTTTCCTCTTGTGCTTTTAAAGTTAAAGATTCTATCATTTCATCAAAAATCTCACCCTCCAAAAACTCATCTAATTTGTGGAGTGTTAAATTTATTCTATGATCTGTAATTCTACCTTGTGGAAAATTATATGTTCTAATTCTTTCCGATCTATCCCCTGATCCAATTTTGCTTTTTCTATCTTTAGATCTTTCTTGATCTATTCGAGATCTCTCTAATTCATAAAGTCTTGATCTTAAAATTTTCATTCCTTTTGCTTTATTTTTATGTTGAGATTTTTCATCTTGTTGAGAAACTGAGATTCCAGATGGTATATGTGTTATTCTTACTGCACTATCAGTTGTGTTTACAGATTGTCCACCAGGTCCACCAGCTCTAAATACGTCTATTCTTAAATCTGAGTCATTAATCTTTAAATCTATTTCTTCAGCTTCAGGAAGAACAGCGACAGTTGCTGCCGAAGTGTGAACTCTTCCTTGAGTCTCAGTATCTGGAACTCTTTGTACCCTATGAACACCACTCTCATATTTAAGAGTAGAATATATATTTGTCCCTTTAATCAATGCAATCACTTCTTTGAGGCCTCCAGCCTCACTTCTTGAAATTGAAATTATCTCTATTAACCATTTTTTTTTATTGCTTACCTTTTCATACATTTTAAAAAGATCACCAGCAAACAAACTTGCCTCTAAACCACCTGTTCCAGCCCTAATTTCGATTATTGCATTTTTTTTATCAGCCTCGTCTTTAGGTAAAAGAAATAATTTTAATTTTTTTTCATTTTTTTCATACTCTACTTTTAAATCGTTTAATTCAATCTCAGCCATCTTTTTCAACTCGTCATCAGAATTATTTTCATTTAAAATTTTTTCTAACTCTTTTTTATCATTTTTAAATGAAAGATATTTTTGGGCATTTTCTATAATTTCATTCAAATCTGAATATTCTTTTGATTTTTCTGCAAAGTGTTTCTTATCAATTTTTCCTGAAGATAAATCTTTTTCTAAAATCGAATGCTTATTAATCAACTCCTCAATAGTTTTTTGTGGGATCATTTCAATTCTTATTTATTTCTGAAACTTTTTTTTCTACTTCATGCACAACCCTATTAATAATATCTTTGGTCATGACTTTTTCTGTTTGAACTCCAGATAAATAGAGCATATTACTTCCATTTTTTCCACCTGTAATACCAATATCTGTCAATGAGGCTTCTCCTGGTCCATTTACAACACATCCTATTATAGATAACGTTATAGGTGTTTTAATATGAGATAATTTTTCCTCTAGAATTTTTACAGTATCAATTACTTGAAAACCTTGTCTAGCGCAGGATGGGCATGAGATTATTTTGACCCCTCGATTACGTAAATTTAATGATTTCAATATTTCATTTCCTATTTTTACCTCATTTACTGGATCATCCGACAAGGAAATTCTTATTGTATCTCCTATTCCATCTAAAAGAAGAGATCCTAGACCTATCGATGATTTTATTGATCCTGACACAAAACTTCCTGCTTCAGTAATGCCTAGGTGAAGTGGATAATTTGTAATTTTGGATAGTTGTCTGTAGGCCTTGATCGATAAGAATACATCTGAAGATTTTACGCTAACCTTAAAATTAAAAAAATCTTGATCTTCTAAGATTTTTATATTTCTTATAGCGCTCTCAACTAATGCTTCAGGGCATGGCTCTTTATACTTTTCAAGTATGTCTTTTTCAATAGAACCAGCATTGACTCCAATCCTTATTGAGCATCCATTATTTTTTGCCGCTTGTAAAACTTCATGTATTTTTTTTCTATTCCCTATATTTCCCGGATTTATTCTTAAACAACTAGCGCCACTTTCCGCAGCCTCAATAGCTCTTTGATAGTGAAAATGGATATCTGCAATAACAGGTATGTCAACATGTTTGATAATTTCTTTTAATGCTAGTGATGACTCTTTGTCTGGGCAAGAAACTCTTACTAAATCTGCTCCCTCTTCATGGATATTGTTAATTTGATTAATGGTCGCTTTTACATTAGTTGTCAAAGTATTAGTCATGGATTGAACAGATATCGGATTATCGCCACCAATTTTAACTTTTCCCACATTAATGACTTTTGTTTTTTTTCTAATAATATCTCTGAAAGGTCTTAGGCTCATTTTATTTTTCTAGTTTAAACTCTTTATGTAAAGCCGCTAGGGCTTTTTTTGTGTTTCTTTTATCAATTAAGACTGATATTTTGATTTCAGAGGTAGAAATTACTTGTATATTAATTTTTTTTCTAGCTAAAGTTTGAAACATTCTAAAAGTCACCCCAGGAGTAGTAACCATACCAACGCCAATTATTGAAACTTTAGAAACCCCCTTTTCAAAAATTAATTTTCTAAAATTGATATTTCTATTTTCTTTAATTATTTTCTTTGTTTTATTTAAGTCTTCACTTTTAATGGTGAAAGTTAAATCAGTTTCTTTTCCATTTGATGAAATATTTTGCACTACCATATCAACATTAATTGAATTTTTTGATAAGGGTTTAAAAATTGATGCAGCAACTCCAGGTTTATCTTTAACACCAATGAGACTTACTTTTGCATCATTAAGAGTTGATGAAATTCCAGTAATAATTTTGTTATTTTTAATATTTGATCTTTTTGTAATCAATGTTCCAAATTTATTAACAAATGAGGATTTTACCTCTATATCAATCCTATTTAATCTTGCATCTTGAATTGAAACTGGTTGCATTACTTTAGCTCCTAAGGATGCCATCTCCAACATTTCTTCATATGATATTACTCTGATTTTTTTTGCTTTTTTTAATTTATTGGGGTCAGTTGTATAAACACCTTCAACATCAGTAAATATAATACATCTAGAAGCTCTAAAAAATTTTGCAATCATTATTGCACTGGCATCTGAACCTCCTCTGCCTATAGTTGTTATTCTTTCCTTACTATTAATACCTTGAAAACCTGCAATAATTGGTATTCCACCATGGTTTAAATATTTTATTATTTTGGCTTTGTTAATAAAAACAATTCTAGAATTTTTATGAGGACCCTCGGTTTCAACAGGCACTTGCCATGCCAGCCAAGATCTAGATCTTAGACCATTGTGTATCAATCTAGCGGCGATTAAAGAGCATGCAACCTGTTCACCTGAAGAAACTAGAACATCGTACTCATCATCAGAAAAATTTTCAGATATAAGTTTAGATTTTTTCACTAACTCATTTGTCACACCACTCATTGCTGAGGAAATGACAATAACTCGATATTTTTTTTTTCTAAAACTTCCAATAATTTCAGCAACTTTTTTAATTTTGCTTATTGTTCCTACCGAAGTACCACCAAATTTTAATACTACAATTTTCATGATAAATATTTCACTAAAATTTAAAATATATTGATAAAATACATGTTGAATATAAAGTCAACTTACAAATGAAAAATAACACAATAAATATTAAAGAGATAGAAAAATTTTCTAGAATAGCTGAAGAATGGTGGAATCCGTCAGGAAAATTTAAACCACTTCATAAATTTAATCCAATTAGAATCGAGTATATTAAACAAAACATAATTGAAACTTTTAAGCTTAAAGATAAAAAAAAACCTTTTCAAAAAATTAAAATTTTAGATATTGGATGTGGAGGAGGATTGCTTTCCGAACCTATGTATAGAATGGGTGCAGAAGTAACAGGGATAGACGCTTCAAGCAAAAATATTGAAGTTGCTAAATTTCATTCAAAAAAAAACAATCTAAAAATAAAATATTTATGTGCATCACCAGAAAAACTAAAAGTAAATGATAAATTCGACGTAATTTTAAATATGGAAATTGTGGAACATGTTGAAAATGTAAATTATTTTTTGAAATCTTGTGCAAAACTTCTTAAAAAAAATGGAATTATGTTTGTTGCTACTCTTAACAAAACTCTTAAATCTTATATTTTTGCTATAGTAGGTGCTGAATATATTTTAAGATGGTTGCCTATAGGAACACATGAGTGGGAAAAATTCATTCGACCAGATGAATTAATTGACATTCAAAAAAAGAATAACCTTAAATTAGAAAAATTAGAGGGTATGAAATTTAATTTAATTACAGATGAATGGAAACTGAGTTCTGATAAATCAATTAATTATATAGCTAAATTTATTAAATCTTAATTATCTTCACTTTGTATCCAGGGAATTAATTGCGTATCTATACCTTCTTCTTTCAATTCTTTAAGATCCCCTTTTGATGCATATCCATAAATACCTTTATCTTTTTTTTTATTGTTGTAATGAATAGACCTAGCTTCATAAGCAAAATTTTTACCTACATATTCAAAATTATTTTTTATAAACTTTTGGTATTCTTTGATTTTTTTTTTTATATTATTTAAATTTTGTAATTCTTTATTTGAACTATCATAAGAAATTTTGTTTATTAATTTAGGAGCCATAAGAGTTTTTTCAACATTTTGTGAGCTACATTTATGACAATTTATTAATTTTTTTCTTTTTAATTTTTCATATTCTTTAGAAGATGCAAACCAGCTGTCAAAAGATAAATTACAATTTTTACACACAAGCTTATATTTAATCATAAATTCAATTTAATTACTCAATCTAAAAATTCAATATGTGTCAGCTTCTATAATCTGAATTAATTTCAACATATTTTTTTGTTAAATCCATTGTATAGGCTATAAAATTTTTTGTTCCACTCGAAACATCAATATTAATATCAATATTAGTCTCTTTCATATAATCAGACGTCTCTGACTCATTATAACTATTATTTAGTTTACCTTTGTATACCACACTTATATTTCCAAATTTAATTGCTAATTTATCTAAGTTAATTAATGCGTCAGCCTTACCAATAGCCATAATAATTCTCCCCCAATTAGGATCTTCGCCGGCAATTGCAGTTTTTACTAGTGGAGAATTTGCTACTGAGAAAGCAATTTTTTTTGCATCTTCTTCCGTTTTACAATTTTTAACATTCACAGTTATAAATTTTGAAGCGCCCTCACCGTCTGCAACAACCCTTTTTGCTAAATTAAGCAAAACTTTGTTTAATGATTCATCAAACTCTTTTATTTTTGTATCAGATATATTATTTATTTTGCTATGTGTAGCTTTAGAAGTTGAAAATATAGAAATCATATCATTAGTGCTCGTATCACCATCGCAACTAATTGCATTAAATGTATTAGTAATATTTTTTTTCAATAATTTTTTTAAAATTTCGTTAGAAATATCTGCATCTGTAAAAATATATGCCAGTGTAGTTGCCATATTAGGCTGTATCATTCCAGAGCCTTTTGCGATTCCATAAATTTTTACATTTGTATTACCAACCAAACATTCTTCCATTGCCATCTTAGGCTGAGTATCAGTCGTCATTATTCCTAGAGCGGCCTTCATCCATATGTACTTATTTTGTGTATATTTAATTTTTGAGACTAATTCTGGAATTTTCTCTAAAATTTTTTCCTCTGGAAACTTTTCTCCAATAGTTCCTGTACATCCAAATAATATATTTTTTGATTTAATTTTTTCTGGATTATCCTCATCAATTTTTTGTTTTTCTGTCAACTTTCTAGAAACATTTTCAGCTATTCTAGCTAAACTTTCATATCCCGCGTTCCCAGTAAAAGCATTTGCATTTCTTGTATTAACTATCAATGAATAAATTTTTTTAGATTTTTGGTTAATATTCCATTTGATATTTTCTGATAAAATTTTTGACTGAGTGTAAACTGACGCAAAATTTGCACCCTCCCTAAAGTAAAACATTACTAAATCATCTCTTTTGTTCTTGTACAAATTTGCACTAACTGTTGAAACTGAAAGACCATCTATGTGATCAAGGTCTTGAAACTCGTTCATTTTACGACTTTTCGATTTTGATGATAAAAAGTTTGATAAATTAATTCCCATAGTATTTAAAATTTATTTTTAATGACTATATTAAAAAATATAAGTAAAAAATATATCAAAATCATATGCTAAACCCTCTTAACTTTATTTCGAAATTCATCAAATCTAGCAACCAAAAAGAGCTAGATAGAATGGGCAAAATTGTAGAAAAAATAAATTCTCTTGAGGAAAATATGAAGATTTTAGAAGATCAAGATTTTCCAAAAAAAACTTTAGATCTTAAAGAAAGAGTTAAAAAAGGACAAAATTTAAATGATTTGTTGCCAGATGCTTTCGCTTTAGTAAGAGAAGCCTCGAAAAGAACAAGAAATGAAAGACATTACGACGTGCAATTAATTGGTGGCGTAGTTTTACATGAGTCAAAAATTGCAGAAATGAAAACTGGTGAAGGAAAAACATTAACTATTGCTTTAACTGCTTATCTAAATGCTCTTGAAGAAAAAGGAGTACACGTTGTTACTGTCAATGACTATTTAGCAAAAAGAGATTCGATAGAAATGGGTGAAATTTATAATTTCTTAGGATTAAGTTCATGATATATAAACAACAATCAAGACGACTATCAAAGAAAAAAAAATTATAATTGTGATATAACTTATGCAACTAACAGTGAGTTAGGTTTTGATTATCTTAGGGATAATATGAAATATTCAAAAGAAGAAATGGTTCAAAGACAACATCATTTTTCAATAGTTGACGAAATTGACTCTTGTTTAATTGATGAAGCTAGAACTCCTCTAGTAATATCTGGTGCTGCAGAAAATAAGTCAAATCAATATCTTGCTGTAGATAAATTAGTAAAACAACTGAGTAATAAAGATTTTGAAATAGATGAAAAAGATAAAAATATTCTTTTAACTAATGATGGGATTAATAACGTAGAAAAAATATTTTCAAATGCAGGTATATTAAAAAATAATAACTTTTACGACCCAGAAAATTTACATTTAGTTCACTATGTCAATCAAGCTTTGAGAGCAAACCATTTATTTTCAAAAGGCAAGGATTATATTGTCCAAAATGATAAATTAAAGATTATAGATGAATTAACAGGAAGAATTTTAGAAGGAAGAAGATTTGGTGATGGATTGCATCAAGCTTTAGAAGCAAAAGAAAAATTAGATATCCAATTAGAAAATCAAACTTTAGCATCGATAACTTACCAAAATTATTTTAAGCTTTATAATAAAATCTCAGGATGTACGGGAACAGCTTTAACAGAGTCAGAAGAATTTTTAGAAATTTATAACTTACCAGTTGTGGTAATCCCAACTAATAAAAAGATGATAAGAAAAGATTTTAATGATCAAATTTTTCGAACTGAAAAAGAAAAAAATAGTGCAATAATAAAAAAAATTAAAGATTGCCATAATTTTGGACAACCTATGTTAATTTTTACTTCAAGCATAAATAAATCTGAAATTTATTCTAAATTACTAGATAAAGAAAAAATCAAACATGTGGTATTAAATGCAAAAAACCATGAAAATGAGGCAGAAATAATTGCTAATGCTGGAAAACAATCTTCGGTAATTATCACTACTAGCATATCTGGTCGTGGAGTTGATATACAGCTAGGTGGTAAAAAAGGATCTATATCTAAAGATGATCTCCAAAAAGATAAAGAAAAAATAAAATCTTTAGGAGGTTTGTTTGTGATCGGTACTGAGCGTATGGAGTCAAGAAGGGTTGATAATCAAGCTAGAGGTAGATCTGGACGACAGGGTGATGAAGGGAGTTCAATTTTTTATGTCAGCTTAGAGGATGATCTAATGAGAATTTTTGGATCAGAGTCTATGACTAATATGCTTGAAAAATTAGGATTGAAAGATGGTGAGAGTATTGATCACCCTTGGATAAATAAAGCATTGGAAAGGGCACAACAAAAGGTTGAGGCAAGAAATTTTGATATAAGAAAAACACTCATTAAATTCGATAATGTTCTTAATGATCAAAGGCATGTAATTTTTTCTCAAAGAAATGATGCCATAGATAGTAAAGAAATCTTTAGTTATTCAGAGGATTTTTTAAATGAAATAATTGATAATTTAATTCAACTAAAAATTAAGAATATATCAAATCCTAAAAATAGTGAATTTAGAAATAAACTTAAGATATTAATGGGAAAAAATTTGGATGAAGAAAAATTTAATAAACTAGCTAAAATGAAAGATATAGAACTAAAAAAGAGTATTGTTGATTATTTTGAACAGAGTAGAAATGAAAGAAATAAAATATTAGGAGAAAAACAATCAAAAGATGTTGAAAAGAGAATTTTATTACAATCTATAGATTTAAATTGGAAGTCACATATACAATACCTTGAGCAATTAAGACAAGTTATAGGTCTTAGATCCTACGGACAAAGAGATCCTTTGATAGAATATAAAAAAGAAGCATTTGATTTATTTTCAAATCTACTTGAAAAATTAAAATTTGACTATGTAACTATTTTAATGAATTTGAAAGTAATAGTTCAATCTGATCAAAAACAAGAGGTCAAACAAAAAATCGAGATCGATCCAAAATATAAAGGGAAAAAAATGAGTAGAAATGAACCCTGTTTCTGTGGTTCAGGAAAGAAATATAAACGTTGTTGTGGAGCCCTATAAAAAAATAATAACCGATAAAAACAAAAATAATATAATTGCTACAATAAAAAATATTCCTTTTTGAGAATCTATAATCTTACTTAAATTTTGAGTTTTGGCTTGTAAATCGCTCAAACCTTCAAGATTTTCCATAAAGCCTTTACTTCGTCCAATCTTTAAAAATTTATTTTTTCTATTATTAAAAATTTCTTCAGGTGTACTTTCTTCAAAATTTTTTAAATTTCTTAAAATCGACTCCTTAACATTAGATAAAATTAGTTCTTTATCTCTATGAGCTCCACCAGTTGGTTCGGTTATAATTTCATCTATAACTTTTAACTCTAATAAGTCTCTTGCAGACAACTTCATCGCTTTTGCAGCATCAAGCATTTTTTTTGGATCTCTCCATAATATAGTTGCGCATCCCTCTGGAGATATTACAGAGTATATAGCATTTTCTAACATCAAAACTTTACTAGATGATGCTAAAGCTATTGCTCCACCTGATCCTCCTTCACCAATAATAATTGCTAGAGTTGGAACTTTAAGTTTCATACAGCACTCAATCGATTTTGCTATTGCTTCAGCTTGACCCCTTTCTTCAGCGCCCACACCTGGATAAGCACCAGGTGTATCAATAAAAGAGATAATTGGAATATTAAATTTGTCTGCAAGTTCCATTAATCTAATAGTTTTTCTATAACCTTCTGGTCTCATCATTCCAAAATTTCTCTCAATTCTATTTTCAAGGTCATCTCCTTTTTCCTGACCAATTACTAAAACTGAATTTCCGTTAAATTTTGCAAATCCTGTTAATACTGATTTATCTTCTCCATAATATCTATCACCAGCAAGTGAAATAAAATCTTCGAATAAATTATCAATGAAAAATTTAGATTTTGGTCTATCCTCATGTCTCGCAACCATTGTAGTTTGCCAAGGATCTAAATTGGAATAAATATCTTTTAACTTTTCATCAATTTCTTCCTGTATTTTTAAAATCTTCTTTGTATCAACTTCAGCCAGACCTTCTTGATTATAGGGATCTTTTAGTTTTTCTAGTTCACTTTCCAAATTTTTTATATCAGTTTCAAAATTGAGATAATTCTTCATAATAAGTTTGTTATTACATAAGTAATAAAAATGACAACAAAATGTCAATGCTTCTATTAATTATTTGACTTAGTTTTATAGGGGTTTTAAATAATGTCTTATGACAACAAATTACCAAAGTGTAAATAATCTTAAAGTTGCAAAGAAATTACTTTCTTTTGTAAATAATGAGTTATTGAAGGATATAGATATCTCTCCTGAAATATTTTGGTCAGGCTTCGATAAAGCAGTTCATGAACTTACACCAAGAAATAAAGAGTTAATAAATATTAGAGAAGATTTACAAAAAAAAATTGATCAATGGCATATCAAAAATAAAGGAAATAAAATTGAAATCGAAAAATATAAAAAATTTTTAAAAGAAATTGGATATCTAAAAGATGAAGGGGCAGATTTTAAAATCGAAACAAATAATGTGGATGAAGAAATTGCTAAAATAGCAGGTCCACAACTTGTGGTGCCAATAATGAATGCTAGATACGCACTTAATGCAGCTAATGCTAGATGGGTAAGTTTATATGATAGTTTGTATGGAACTAATATAATTGAATCAGATGAAGGAGGTAGTGAAAGATATGACCCTCTCAGAGGTCAAGAGGTAATAAAATATGTTAGAGGGCTTTTTGATAAGTATATTCCAATTGATGGGACAAGTTGGAAAAATATTTCTAGTTTAAAAGTTATAAATAAAAATCTAATAATATCTAAAGATGGTGATGAATTTAAATTAAAAGATAAAAGTAAATTCATTGGTCATAGAGGAGATGCCGACAAGCCTTCCGCAATAATCATCAAAAATAACAATCTCCATTTCGAGATAATTATCAATCCAAAAGCGTTTAGTGCAGCTCATGATATTGCAGGAATTAGTGATGTTATAGCTGAGTCAGCTGTCTCAACTATTTGTGATAACGAGGATAGTGTAGCTGCAGTTGATGCTGAGGATAAAGTAATTTGTTATAAAAATTGGCTTGGTCTGATGAAAGGAGATTTAAAAGTTCAATTTGATAAAAATGGTAAAAAATTAGAGAGAAAATTAAATCCTGATCGAAGTTATATCTCAAAAGATGGGAAAGGACTAAAGTTGCATGGAAGAAGTTTACTTCTTATAAGAAATGTAGGTCATTTAATGACTAACCCTTCAATAATTCTTAAAGATGGAACTGAAATTCCTGAAGGAATTATGGATGCTTTTTTAACTACAGCAGCTGCTCTTCATGATTTAAAAAGAAAAAAAAATTCAAGAAAAGGCTCGATCTATATAGTAAAACCAAAAATGCACGGTCCGGAGGAAACTGAATTTACAAATTTGATTTTTTCAAAAGTTGAGGATCTTTTTGGTCTTGAAAAATATACATGTAAAATTGGAATAATGGATGAGGAAAGAAGAACTTCAGCAAATTTAAAAGAGTGCATTAGGTCTCTTAAAAATAGAGTTTTTTTTATTAATACTGGTTTTTTAGATAGGACAGGAGATGAAATACATACATCTATGGAAGCTGGCCCAATGATTAAAAAGGGAGATATGAAATCATCAAAATGGATTTCTGCCTATGAAAATAACAATGTTGATATCGGATTGAAATGTGGTTTTTCAGGTAAAGCACAAATTGGAAAAGGGATGTGGGCTATGCCAGATAAAATGAAGGAAATGATGAAGGAGAAAATAAATCATTTAAAAGCTGGAGCAAATTGTGCATGGGTACCTTCTCCAACAGCAGCTTCTTTGCATGCTCTTCACTATCACGAAATAGATATATTTAATGAACAAAAAAAAATATTAAATCGAGAAAAATCTAAAATTGATGATCTTTTAAATATTCCATTAGCTGATAGACCTAATTGGTCTGTAGATGAAATTAATTCAGAAATTTCTAACTCTGCTCAAACTCTACTTGGTTATGTTGTTAGATGGATAGATCAAGGTATAGGTTGTTCAAAAGTTCCTGATATTAATAATATTGGACTTATGGAAGATAGAGCAACTTTAAGAATTTCATCTCAACATATTACAAATTGGATTCATCATGGAATAACAACAAAAATCCAAGTCATGGGAATAATGAAAGAAATGGCAAAGATTGTAGATAAACAAAATGAGAATGATAAAAAATATATAAAAATGAGCGATGATTATGAAAAATCTTTTGCATTTCAAACTGCATGTGAATTAATCTTTAAAGGGAAAGAACAGCCATCTGGCTATACTGAACCACTTTTACACTTAAATAGAATTAAAAAAAAGATTAATTAGAATTAGAATTTAACTTCGATCTATTTTTAAAAGCAGAAAATAATGTACCATCATCTAGGCTCTCAATTTCTCCTCCAACTGGTAATCCTTGGGCTAACTTTGTAACTTTTACATTTGAACCTTTAAGACTATCTTGGATATAATAAGCAGTTGTTTGACCTTCAACAGTAGCACTTGTTGCTAAGATTACTTCCTCTATATTATCCTTATTTACCCGCTCTACCAATGAACTAATTAATAAATCATCTTTTCTTTGTCCAACAGATGACAATGTTCCGCCTAATATATGGAAATAACCCTTAAAGATATTTGAATTTTCAATGGACCACTGGTCGGCTATATCTTCAACAACACAAATTTGAGTATATTTTTTTTCAATAAATTTACAATTTTTGTAAGTGCATTCGATTAAATTAGGTTTTAAAATTCCACAAATTTTACATCTTGAAATATTTTTATAAACCTCTGCTAATGCTTTTGCCATGGGTTTAATCAATTCATCTCTATTATTTATTAATTTAAGAACAATGCGTTTTGCTGATTTTGGACCAAGTCCAGGAAGTTTTGAAATTAATTTAATTAAATCCTCGATCTCGTTTATATTCTGCATTATCTACAAAGGCCACTTAAAACCAGGAATATTAAAACCACCTGTAGCTTTTGAAATTTCTTCGTTGGTTTTTACTTTTAGTTTAGCTTTGGCATTGTTGTGAGCTGCAACTATGAGATCTTCTAAAATAGATTTTTCTTCTTTCATGATTTCATCTGAAATTTGAATTTTTTGAATTTCACCCTCTCCATCTAAAGTAATTTTAACAGAGTTTGAACCCGAAACTCCTTCAACTCTAATATTTTTAATTTTATCTTGGCTTTCTTTCATTTTAGTCTCAAGCTCTTTTGCTTTATCTAATATCTTGTTAAAATCTGTCATAAATCTTCCTTATCTGTTTTTGAAATTACTTCAACTAAATCCGCATCAGGAAATTTTTCTAATAAATTTTTATATAATTTAGTTTCTTTACTTTTTTTTAGAATTTTATTCATTTTATTTTTTTCTCGATCTTTAAAAGACATATCACCTTTATTTTTACTAAAAGTAATAATCCATCTTTGATTAGTCCACTCAAAAAGTTTTAAAGATAAATCTTTAACAAAGCTTTTATCTAAAAGATCATTAAAAGATATTTCAATTCTATTTTTTTCAAAACTTACTAAATTTACATTATTTTCTAATTCATACTTAAGTTTCATTTCTTTATCTTTAGCACAGATTCCTATAAGATCTTCAAAAGATGTGATTTTAAAGTTTTTCTCATCTTTAATATTTGTTTCAATTTCTGGTTTAGATTTTTTTTCTTGAGATATATTCTTAATTTGGTTGATTCTATCATTTTTAAAATTTGAAACTTTACTTTCTCTGTTCTCACTTTCAAAAGTATTTATTACTTCATTGTTTTTTTCATTGTCTTCATTACTTTTTTCAGAAATTAAATGCATTAATCTCATTAAAAACATCTCAATAGATAAATTTTGATTTGTAACTATCTCTAATTCCTCAAGTGTTTTTATTGTAAACTGCCAGAATAAAATTAATATTTGATCATCTATTTCCTTGGAAATATCTTTAATTTTTGAAAACTCCTCATCATTTAATGAAAAGTTTGTGCTCTCTAATGTCAATGAGTCTATGTTTTTAAAAAAATATAAGAGTTCTAAAAAGTCATTTATGAAAACTTTGGGCTCAATTCCTTGATCATAAATTTTTCTGTAGATATTTATTACTTTTTTTTCTTCACCCATTAAAATTAATTCAAAAATATTAATTAATTGAGATTTATCAAAATAACCAAATATTAGTTGCGCTGATTCTAAATCAAGTTCTTTTTCTTTATCTAATGAAAGTAAACCTCTATCAAGTAAAGATAATGCATCTCTTACAGAGCCCTCAGATATCTTTACCATCAACTTCAATGCATCGTCAGAAACTTTCCCATTTTCTTTTTCTTTAACCTTTTTCAAAAAAGTAAATAATTCTACCGATCTTATTCTTGATAAATCAAATCTTTGACACCTTGATACGACTGTAATTGGAATTTTTTTAATTTCAGTGGTTGCGAAAATAAATTTTAAGTACTCAGGAGGTTCTTCCAATGTTTTCAATAAAGCATTAAACGCTTGTTTACTGAGCATATGTACCTCATCTATAATGAAAATTTTATATTTTGATGAAGTTGGGCCATATCTTGAAAATTCAATTAATTCTCTCACATCATCAACTCCTGTTTTGCTAGCAGCATCCATTTCTAATACATCAATATGACTTGAATTAGTTATTGCTTCGCAATTATCACATTTATTTTTACATTTATTTTCTATTCCATTTAAACAGTTCAGCGATTTTGCAACGATTCTAGCTATTGTTGTTTTTCCTATACCTCTTATACCTGTAAATAGGTAGGCGTTAGGTATTTTATTTGCTTTAATAGAGTTTTTTATTGTTTCAATAGTCACTTCCTGTCCAATTAAATCATCAAAATTTTGGGGTCGATATTTTAATGCAAGAACTTTAGAATTTTTATTCATTGTTTTTAAGTTAGGAGACTAGAACCTGAAAAAACTATCTTTACGACTGCTTCTGTTAAGATCTGGTCGGGTTCAAGTAGCATTCACCTCTAGCCTCCATTAGCTATTATAGCAGTAAAATTTTCTAATCTACAAGAAAAGATTAAAATTATTTTTCTCTTAATTTGTCAGCCTCGAAAACACCTAGGACGTGAAAATCTTCACAATGTAATCCTAATTCCTCCAAAGATTTTTGAACTTTTGGATCCTCTATATGTCCATCAAGATCACATAAAAAAAAATAAGAGTCAAAAGTATTTTTTTCTGGATAGCTCTGCAACTTTGTTAAATTAACTCCATTAATAGCAAAGCCTCCTAGAGATTGGTAAAGAGCAGCTGGTTTACTTTTAAGTTTGAAAAGAAATGAGGTTATAAATTTTTTTCTATCAAAGGTAGGTTGATAAATATTTTTTCCCATAATTAAAAATCTTGTAAAATTACCTTTCTCATTTTCAATATTTTTTTTTAATATTTCTAATCCGTAAGTTTCTGCACTTAAAGAGGATGCAATCGCAGATTTTCTTTTATCCTTGCTTTTTGCAATCATCTCAGCTGATCCTGCGGTATCAGCTCTAACATGTTCTTCGAAATTATGAGATTTGATAAATTTAGAACACTGAGATAGGGCCTGAGCATGAGAATAAATATCTTTAATTTCTGAAATTTTAGTGCCTGGCAAAACTAATAAATTATGTTCAATTTGTTGAAAAAATTCTGAATAAATATTTAGCCTGTAATTAAAGATTAAGTATTCGATACCAATATTGCCAGTTATTCTATTAGACTCAGGAATTATCATTTTAGAACTTGTATCTTTTGATGTTTTTAAAAAACATTCATCAAAAGTTTTACAAGGTATAACCTCTGCTTTGGGATCAATTGATAATGCAGCTAGATGAGAATATGCACCAAATGTTCCTTGAAAATATATTTTACTCATTATGATTTATATTCCATTATTTTTTTTATAGCTATATAATCTTCCTTTGTATCTACACCTATTGGGGAATTTTTTGCTAGAGCAACGTTAATTTTGATATTATTGTCCAGTGCTCTAAGTTGTTCTAATCGATATTTAATTTCATTTTCTGATCTACGAAAAGAAATGAAATTTCTAAGTGTTTCTAGCTGATAACAATAGATTCCCAAATGATGATATATATTTTTAATTTCCTCTTTTGAATTTCTTGAAAAAATTAAAGCTTCTGAAAAATTAGTTTCGTTTAATGTTTCTTTAGTTATTACTTTTACAATGTTTTGTTCTTTATGAAAATTTTTAGTTTTAATATTTGATGCCAAAGTGCCCAGTTTAGAATTAGTTTTAATCATTTTATTATTTAAAGACCTTATATCTTCAACATTCATCAAAGGTTCATCACCTTGAAGATTCATGATTAATTCAAAGTCTAACTTGCCTATTTTATTCATGGCCTCAAAAATTCTATCTGTTCCAGTTTTATGGTGATTGCCAGTTAAAATTGCCTGACCACCATTTTTTTTAACATCATCAATAATTTCTTGGTCTTCTGTTGCAACATAAACATCACCAATATTTGCTTCTTCAGCTTTTTTAAAAACATGAGAAATAATCGATAAACCATTTATTTTAAGAAGAGGTTTTCCTGGGAGCCTAGAGGCTGAAAGCCTGGAGGGAATTAAAATTAATGTTTTCATTCTTTTTTTACTTTAAATGAGATTATAAATAGAGGCAAAATTGTACATTAAAATATAAGCAATTTTTAATTTATAATGTTATACGTTCAATGCAAAGTTTAATAAAATGGATTCTTTCGAAATTAACAAAATAGTTGCTGCAGTTTTAATGGTTGCCTTATTACTAATAGGAATAGGAAAGGTCTCGGATTTAATATTCTACGTAGAAAAGCCTCAAACTCCGGGGTATGCAGTTGAGGTAGAAGAATCAAAAACTGTTTCGTTGTCTGAAGTAGGTGTTGTTGAAGAAAAAATTGATATAGCTGCTTTAATGGCATTAGGAGATATCACTACAGGAGAAAAAGTTTTTAAAAAATGTTCAGCTTGTCATTCTATAGTCAAGGGGGGGAAAAATAACATTGGTCCTGCATTATACAATGTGGTTGGAAGACAAGTTGGTGTAGTAAGTGATTACAAATATTCTAAAGCTCTCTCTGAATATGAAAAACAGTGGACCTTCGAAGAATTAAATGGGTACTTAATAAAACCAGCTAAATGGATCAAGGGAACAAAAATGGCTTTTGCTGGATTGAGAAAAGAAAAAGATAGAGCCTCAGTTATCTTATATCTAAATCAAAACTCTGACAATCCATTACCGCTACCTTAACTTTCCTAAACAATAAAGTAATATTGATTTTTGTACGTGAACTCTATTTAAAGCCTGCAGCCAAACTTTTGATTGCTTGCTCTTAAAAACATTTTCATCAACTTCACTTCCTCTTGGAAGACAATGTAAGAATATAGCTCTTGGACATTTTTTTAGAAGATTTTTATTAATCTT
>MDTA01115898.1_pt1 | contig 19910 bp, 16 predicted proteins | sample 811151 | NCBI WGS metagenome assembly MDTA01 (sample SAMN05326648, study PRJNA326480) | marine metagenome | isolation source: seawater | place: Indian Ocean: South | collected 2010 | reverse complement strand
TTCATAATTTTCACCTGTATCTTCTATGCTTATGTAGCAATCAATTCTGCCTCGGTTGAAACTCTTTTTTAACATAATTCTTGCTTTTTCTTCAAAAAACCTAGCCTTTTCGCTTATTCTCAGATTGATGTCCAATTGTTTATGATTGAGAGATCGAAGTTCGATGACGCCAATCGCCTTACTTTCCGGTAGCGTGACTCGGCTAAAACCTGTCATACTTGATAGCATTATATTTTTTATCCTTAAATTTTTTAGAGTCTATTTAGACACTATATTATAATTGTTAATCTTATTTTGCTAAAGGTGATCTGATGGACTTAAGACCAAGCGCTAGAAAAGTTGATGAAATGAGAAAAATTTCAATTGTGGAGGGATTTAATTCTTCCGCTCCGAGTTCGATTATTATCGCATACGGAAATACAAAAGTACTGTGTAGTGCCTCTATTGAAAATCGAGTTCCTGGTTTCTTGAAAGGTTCGGGCTCGGGGTGGGTCACTGCCGAGTATGGAATGCTGCCCAGTGCCACAGCATCTAGAAATCGACGTGAAGCTGTTTCAGGAAATCAATCAGGGAGAACAATCGAAATCCAACGTTTGATTGGCCGCGCACTTAGGTCTGTTGTGTCGCTGGAAGAATTATCGGAAATAACCATAGTTGTCGACTGCGATGTATTAAGTGCAGATGGCGGTACTAGAACTGCTTCGATTACGGGTGGATATGTTGCTTTATCGCGTGCAGTAGAATATCTGCTTAAGAGCAACCGCATTTCAAAAAATCCTATACATGGTATGGTTGCAGCCGTTTCTGTCGGAATTTACGATGGAGTTCCAATTATTGATTTAGATTATTCCGAAGATTCTGTTGCTGAAACAGATATGAATATTGTAATGAATGATATGGCGCACTATGTCGAAATACAAGGGACTGCAGAAGGGCATGCATTTAGTGCAAGTGAGCTTGCCACAATGCTTGAACTAGCCGAAACCGGGATTAAGGAGCTCTTGGAAATTCAAAGGAAATATATTTCTTCTTGAAAATAACAAGGTTGGTGCGTTGAAAAAAATTATTCTAGCAAGCTCAAATCCTGGGAAAATAAAAGAATTTTCTGAATTTTTTCTGGACCTTGAATTCGACGTAATTGGTCAGGCTGAATTAGGAGTCGAATCGCCAACCGAAACAGGTACTACATTCATCGAAAATGCAATTATAAAAGCTCGTCATGCTTCCTTAGAGGCTAATTTGCCTTCGATCGCCGATGATTCAGGTTTGATTGTTCCGGTTTTAAATGGTGAGCCAGGTGTTTTCTCGGCGCGATATGCGGGAATAAGGGCTACAGATGAACAGAATAATAGTAAATTGATTCGAAAGATGCAGGATTTTCCAGCGGAGGATCGTAAATGTTATTTTGTTTGTGTTCTAGTATTTATGCGATTTTCATCTGACCCTGCTCCGCTGATAGCTGAAGGGTGTTGGGAGGGCTTGATTGGAAATAAGTCTGCCGGTCAGAACGGTTTTGGGTACGATCCAATTTTTATAGAACCACAAAGCGGTAAAACTGCAGCTCAACTTAGCCCGCAAACTAAAATGAGTTATAGTCATCGTGGCAAGGCCTTGCGAAATCTTTACAAGAGCCTAGCTTTGAAACAATAGTATTAAAACGTGGATTCATATGCTCTATATATTCACTATCCTTGGTGTAAGTCTTTGTGTAGATACTGTGATTTTAATAAGTATTTAGCCGTTGATAGCACCATTGTGGAACGTTATTTCCTGGCTGTTATCAAAGATTTAAAGTTTGAGGCGCCCAATTATTTTAAAAAAGAAATAAGGTCTATCTATTTAGGGGGTGGAACTCCCAGCATAATTAAACTCGAACAATTAACCAGTTTGGTCGAACAGATATTTAACAATTTTTCAATTTCTGATAAATGCGAAATCACAATCGAACTTAATCCAGAAGATGCTGAGTTGAAATATCTACATAAGCTAAAAGCACTAGGGTTCAATCGTATTTCACTCGGTGTTCAAAGTTTTGATAATTTTGCTTTGAAAAGTCTTGGTCGCAACCATACGAGACGTCATATTATAAATGCTATTAAAAATATAAGACGGGCTGAGTTTACCAACTTAAACGTTGATTTGTTATTTAATAATTCAGACTTGGCAAGTTCAACGATTGCATTTGATGATGTAAATTGCTTGATCTCATTCAATCCAGAACATATTTCACTATATGAAATCAACACACTAGAGACAATTAATGCAATGAACCTAGACAATCAACGAGACGGATCGTGGTCAGAAATATTTTTTAGTCTACAACAATTATTATTTGAAAACGGTTATATTCAATACGAAATAAATTCTTATTCAAAGAAAAATTTCCAATGTTTGCATAATTTAAATACTTGGACTTTTGGTGATTACTTAGGAGTTGGGGCCGGAGCTGTCAGTCGGCAGTCTAAAGGCAAAGAGAGTTTTTTAATGACACGACCTAGTGACCCAAGGAGCTATATAGAAAAATTTTTAGTGGAAGCAAACTATTTAAATTATTATATGGTGTCCCAGGACTATGAAACACAAGCGTCCGATTATCTTATTTCCCTTACAAGACTTAAAAAAGGATTTTCGCTTCAAGATTTTTACCAAAAGAATTCTCGTGCTTCACTTCACGAATGGGCTAAAAAAATTACAAAAGCCAAGCACAAAGGTCTTTTAAGGGAAGAAAAGGGTATTATTCGACCTACACCTCTGGGTTATCGGTTTTTAGATGATCTTCATCTAATGCTAGGGCCTAGCATCTAGAGCAAATAAATCACAGCTAGCAATCCGGTTATTGACATAGTTATGGTATATGGAAGAGCCATCCAAACCATTCTTGCATATGATAAATTTATTACAGGCGCTAGTGCGGAAGTTAATAAAAATAGAAATGCAGCTTGACCATTTGGCGTTGCCACACTGGGTATATTTGTTCCTGTGTTAATAGCAACTGCTAGTAGATCAAAAGTTTCTCGGTTTATTTGACCGCTGTCCAAAGCTTGTTTCACTTCACCTATGTAGACCGTAGCAACGAAGACATTATCGCTGATCATCGATAAAAAACCGTTAGCGAGGTAAAAAGCGCTAGTCTGAACCGTACCCTCTAAGGTCAATACCCATTGTATAACAGGACTAAACAGATGTTGATCGTGGATTACGGCTACAATAGCGAAAAAGACGACTAACAGTGAAGTGAACGGTAGCGCTTCTTCAAAGGCATGACCTAGTTTATGCTCCTCAACAATTCCTGTGAACGCAGTTGCTATAACAATTACTGTCAGACCAATTACACCAACTTCTGCTATATGCAATCCAAGGGCTATTACTAAAAAAACTCCGGTTCCTGCCTGTACCCATAATTTGGCTATGTCTTGTTTAGTGCGAGCTTTGCTTTGGGATTCATCATATTCTTCTAATACTTTTCTCACTTTAGGAGATAATTCCGAACCAAAACCGAAGAATTTAAACTTCTCTAGAAAAATGCAGGTTATAAGTCCAACCACAAGGACTGGCATTGATATAGGGGCCATCCTCAAAAAGAATTCGATGAACTCCCAGTTTGCTACCTTTGCGATCAGAAGATTCTGAGGTTCGCCTACTATAGTACAAACTCCGCCCAGCGCAGTTCCGACTGCGCCGTGCATCATAAGGCTTCTTAGAAATGATTTAAATGACTCGAGTTCTTGTTTTGTATCCTCGCTAAATTGGTCCTCATTTTCTTCGAGAATATTATGTGTTTGATCGAAGGTTTTTCCTGAGGCAACCTTGTGATAGACACCGTAAAAGCCATAGGCAACCGTGATTATGACTGCAGTTACTGTTAGGGCATCGAGAAATGCGGACAATACTGCTGCTACTAAACTGAAAAGAAAGCTTAAAATGATTTTTGAACGCACCGATAAAAGTATTTTAGTAAATGTGAACAGTAATAATTCTTTCATAAAATAGATGCCAGCTACCATAAACATGAGTAACATGATCACTGGGAAATTCATTAATGTCTCATCATATACGCTTTTAGGTGATGTCAAGCCAAGCGCAACCGCTTCTATTGCGAGTAAACCGCCCGGTTGTAGTGGATAGCATTTGAGAGCCATCGCCAGACAGAAAATAAATTCTAAAATTAAAATCCAGCCAACTATGAAGGGTCCATTTATTCCTGATTTTTGCCCATCGCTATCTACGCTAATATCACCAAGTATAAGTAGCAGTAGGGGATTTATTATCAGGAATGAAACAATAGTCCATTTGAACCATGTTGGTGATTTCCCTAGAAAGTTTTTCACGAATGCTTGTTTTAGATTCATTTTTTTTACTCAAATTTATTAATAAAAGTTATTTAAATTACAATTTGCTTCGATTATAGCATTTCCTAGGCAAAGATCTCCTTTGTAGAAAACAATTGTCTGACCAGGAGCTATTGCCCTTTGAGGGCTTTTGAATGTTACACAAAGTTTTCCATCCTCATAAAGTTCAATCTTGCAAACTTGGTCCGCTTGCCTGTACCTGATTTTCGCACTACACCAAAGTGGAAAATTGGGACTCTTACCCTTAATCCAGAAAGCATTTGATGCCAAAAGCTTAGTTGCTAAAAGGGCTGGATGATCTTCGCCTTGTGCGACATAAAGGATATTTTGTTTAATGTCCTTGTTAACGACAAACCAAGGTGAATTTTGAGAGTTTTTCAATCCACCGATTCCAAGCCCTTTTCTTTGGCCTATCGTGTAAAGATGTAGGCCTCTGTGCTCACCAATGATAACTTTATCTAATGTTTGGATATATCCTGGCTTGTCCTCGATATAGTTTGTTATAAAGTCTCGAAATGATTTCTGTTCTATAAAGCAAATTCCACTTGTACTTTTTTTATCGGAGTTTACTAAATTATATTGTTTGGCCACTTCTCTGACTTCTTTCTTTTTCATTCCCCCTAATGGAAACATGGCGAATTTTAATTGTTCTTGATTTAGTCCAGAAAGAAAATAACTTTGGTCTTTTTCAGGATCTCTGCCTTTTTTTAATAGGATCGAAGAATCAGTGGTTTCAATGTTTGCATAATGTCCAGTTGCTATTCTTTCAGCACCTATTTTTCGAGCAAGCTTAGCGAACACTTCAAATTTGATTTTTTTGTTACAGATAATATCTGGGTTAGGTGTGAGACCTTGAGAATAGCTTTTTATAAAATCTTTGAATACTTCTGTTTCATACTCTGCCGTAAAGTCAACAGTGTTTATCTCGATTTTTAATTTTTCACAAATATGAAGAGCATCGGTAACATCATCTTCCCAACGACAGCTTCCACCGGGATTCTTTTCATCCCAGCTTTTCATAAATAATGCTGAACATTCATATCCGGCGTTCTTCAGTAGAACCGCTGCTACCGACGAATCGACTCCCCCCGACATTGCGATAACCAGAGGCTTACCCGGATTGTAGTTCGCTATATCTAGTTTATTCTCAATCATTTTGAAGCTTAAAATTGTTTAGATTACAGTAAAGCTTTATTATATCGACTACAAAAATAAATCCAAATATATTGTTAAACTATCGATACAGATAATTAAGGCGTATTGCACAACATGAGTATGAATAAGCATAAACAATTCAAAATAGGTCTTTTAGGTGCTGGTACCGTTGGGGCTGGTGTTTTTAAGACACTTACTAAAGATAAAAAAAGTCTTTCTCGTAAATCTGCTAGTAACTACGATGTCTCAGTTGTTTGCGTCAGGGATATCACTAAAAACAGAAATATTGACTTTGGTAGTACAAAGGTAACAGACAATCCATTAGAAATAGTCAACAGTAGTGATATCGATATTGTTATAGAACTGATTGGGGGTATAGAGCCAGCAAAAACATTAATTCTTACGGCTCTTAAAAATAAGAAATATGTTGTTACGGCCAATAAGGCCCTAATCGCATCATGTGGCATCGAATTATTTGAGGAAGCGCAAAAAAATAATGTGTCCATACTTTTTGAAGCTTCGGTGGCCGGAGCAATTCCAATCATTAAATTAATGAGTGAAAGCTTCTTAGCGAACAATATTAATCGAATTGAAGGAATCATCAATGGCACTACGAATTATGTATTGTCTGGGATGGAGCAAAGAGGTTTAAGTCTTGCTTCGGCGGTTTTGGAGGCACAAGATAGAGGTTTTGCTGAAGCAGACCCGACTGCTGATATTTCTGGCTTAGATGCGGTAAATAAAATTTGTATTTTAGCTTATCTAGCTTACGGCGCATTTATAGATATGAATCGAATATATTGCGAAGGTATCGAAGAAATAAAGGTACAAGACATCATGCTAGCAAAAGAGCTAGGTTATAAAATTAAGCATTTAGCGATAGCGTCTAGGGATGGCCAGAATATTAATCTCCGTGTTCACCCAGCTTTGCTCCCTGAAGAACATCCTTTGGCAAAAATAGACAATGAAATGAATGCGATACTTACATATGGAGATTTATTTGAAAAAATTCTTTGTTCGGGCCCAGGTGCCGGCGCGTTCCCAACGACCTCGGCTGTGATAGCTGATGTGCTTGGAGTGTTGCTGTCGCAAACGAGGGGTTCAAACTTAAAAAACTTACCCTTACTTGATCCATCTATTAAAGTTGAATTTTGTATACCAATATCTCAATATTATCTTCGTATTACGGCTCACGATCAGGCGGGTACTCTTGCTTTAATTACCAAAACGTTGGCGTCAGAGGGAATTAGCATCGAAGCGATTATCCAGAAAGCAGAAGAAAGTGAAGCTAAACACGTTCCAATCGCTATAGTGACTAGTAGGTCGTCAAGAGAGGGTATTGATCGAGTTTGTGAAAAATTATCGAATAAAGATGGAATTTTAGGTACAGTTACAAAGTACCGTGTAGAAAACTATGAAAAGGGAAAACCATGAACCATCAAGGGCTGATTAATCGATACAGGAAATTTTTACCACTTAATAAATCAGCTAAAGTTATAACGCTTTACGAGGGGCAAACACCTCTCTTACCTTTAGAAAATATTCCGTTGTGTTTGGAGAAAAATATAAAAATTTATGCTAAATTCGAAGGTTCAAATCCTACAGGTTCATTCAAAGATCGAGGAATGACTGTTGCAATTAGCCAAGCCGTTTCGGAGGGAGCACGGGCGGTAATATGCGCCTCTACGGGAAACACTTCTGCCTCGGCAGCTGCTTTCGCGGCAAGAGCCCGAATACCATGTTTTGTAATAATACCATCTGGAAAAATTGCCTTAGGTAAACTAGCTCAAGCAATGGCGCATGGTGCGATAGTGTTAAAAATAAACGGTAATTTTGATGCTGGAATGCAAGTAGTTAAAGATCTCGCTGACACCAATGGATTAGCTATCGTTAACTCAATTAATCCATTTCGTTTACAAGGACAAAAGACAGCTGCGTTCGAAGTCGTGGATGAACTTGGTGTGGCTCCCGATTTTCATTGTTTGCCGGTTGGAAACGCAGGTAATATTAGTGGTTACTGGATGGGCTACTCTGAGTATGCGGGAGAGCGACTCGACAGTATTCCTGAAGATATGGAGTATGTGATAGAAAAAAAAATATGTAAAAAACCAAGGATGCTGGGTTACCAAGCGTCTGGGGCAGCGCCTTTTATAGAAAAGAAAACAATTGACAAACCTGATACAGTAGCAACTGCTATTAGAATTGGAGCTCCTCAATCTAAATTGCTTGCGGAGCATGCTTCGCTTAGCTCAAATGGATGGTTTAGAATGTTGAGTGACAAAGAAATTTTAAAAAATCAATCCATATTAGCTGAGCATGAGGGAATATTTTGTGAGCCTGCTTCTGCGATCTCATTTGGAGGAGCGATAGCCGATATACAGGAGGGAAAAATTCCAAAAGGGAGCACTGTGGTTTGCACATTGACTGGCCATGGTTTAAAGGATCCCGACATTATAATTAATAGCAAGTCAAATAAATTACTTGAAGTCTCGAGTAATCGCGAGGCTGTTGCAGATATAATATCAAGCTATATTTGAAGATAACCTTAGTGTTCATGAGGAAAGTTTATCGTTGAAAAAGATCAAAATATTATACCCACAAATAGAAGATGATATTAAAAAACGTAACGAGTGTTCTGAAAACTTAAGAAGAACCTTAGCAAAATCAAAATTAAAGAAAAAAAACTACTTCGGACATGAAGATGAGATCCGTCTTTTAATCAGTGGTTTGCAAGATTCGTTGAAAGGACTTCGATTAGCCAATCACACAGCTAGTTTTGATCTGGGTGCTAATCCAACAAAAAATTTTCTAAGAGCTGATCCAGTTCATTTGAGAGCTGATAAAAATAGAGTTTATCTTTTTGACAATACCACTTTTGAGTTAAAAAAAGATGAAGCACTGGAAATAGTATCTAGGCTAAATAAGTTTTTTGAATCTGACGCTATTAAGTTTCATGTAGGGGTTAGTCCTTATCGTTGGTATGCAGAAGGTATTGATTCATTTCCAACCGACTTGCCTTCACCCTCAATGATGAATGGATTGCCCTTGGAGACATCTATAAACAATATGCTCGGATACAAAAAACTTAAAACGGCTATTTCCGAAATTCAAATGATTCTCTTCGATTTGTCTTTAAATAACTCTAGATTAAAAAGTGGTAGTTTGCCAATAAACAGTCTATGGTTTTGGGGTGGTGGCGATTTGGCTTTTAAATTTAAAAAAAATACTGTTGTTGTTACGGACTGCGATGTAATCCATGCATGCTGTCAAGCACCATCTGTAAAACTTGTAGATTTTAATTCTATCGACTTTGACGAATTTCGTTTTGAAGGGTCTGCTGGCGATTTATACGTAGGTTTTTCAACTTTTGCTAATGAAAAGAAAATCGTTCGAAGGATTCAATTTCTTGATTTATTAATTAAGAGGTTTTCTAAGGAGCTACCCATATTGATTGAAATAATTTCGAATCGGCATATTTTTCTAATAGATTTTTTCACAAAGTATAAGGTTTGGAAATCCGATAAAATTTTTAGGAATTCCGCATTTGATGATAATTTGCTAAAATGAGAGATGTAAAAGTTAAGAAACGTGTAAGTAAGAATTTACCTCAAGGCAATTCGGTTCTTAGCGATGAACCAATACTCCACTCAATTCTCCGTGCAAGAGGGATATCATCTCCAGAGGAGCTTGATCTGTCCATTAAAGGATTGTTACATCCCAGTCAAATGATTGGTCTTCAAAGGGCCGCCGAGGTACTTCAGAGCTCAATTTTAAAGCGTGAAAATATTCTTATTGCTGGAGACTTTGATGTTGATGGTGCAACCAGCACTGCATTGATGTTGCGCGTTTTGAAAAAATTTGGGGTTAAGAACGTTGATTATCTAGTTCCTAATAGATTTAGCTATGGATATGGTTTGAGCCCAGAGTTTGTTCAATTCGCCGCAAAAACAAAGAAACCCGGTTTAATTGTTACGGTTGATAATGGAATCTCCAGTTTAGAAGGCGTGTCTATATCTCGAGAGCTAGATATCAAAGTTCTGATTACGGATCATCATTTACCTGGAGAATCTATTCCTAACGCAGATGCTATTTTAAATCCCGTGCTGGATCAAAAAAATTATAAATTTAAAAATTTAGCAGGTGTTGGAGTAGCATTTTATTTATTAGCTCAAACTCGAATTTTACTAACAGAGAGCGGCTGGTTTGACGAAAATAGAATCATGCCACCTAAATTATCTGCATATCTAGATCTAGTAGCTTTGGGTACTGTAGCTGATCTGGTTCCGTTAGATTGTAATAATAGAAGACTAGTTTTTAATGGGTTGCGCCTCATAAGAGCGAAATCAGGTAATCCTGGTATTCTCGCACTGTTAAATTTGGCGGGAAAAGGGCTGCCTTTTATAAATGAGTCAGATTTGGCTTTCAGTGTTGCCCCCAAAATTAATGCTGCGGGTCGACTCGATGATATGAGTGTAGGCATAGAATGTTTAATTAGCGACGATTGCTCTGATTGTAAATCGTTAGCTGAGTCATTGAATGTAATTAATAAACGAAGAAAGAAAGTTGAAAAGAAAATTCAAGAGGAGGCACTAAAGATAGCCTCTAAAGTTACTTCCCAGTTCGAACAAGATCAAATTCCATCGGGCTTTGCTTTATTTGGAACTAGTTGGCATCAGGGTGTTTCGGGGATTGTAGCTTCTCGTGTGAAAGATGTTTTCAATAGACCAGTAATTGTTTTTGCAAATGATAAAGAGGGTGTTGTAAAGGGCAGTGCTCGTTCTGTAGCTGGGGTGCATATTAGAGATGTTTTAGGTTATGTTGATTCTAATTGGCCTGGAGGTATTATCCAGTTTGGTGGCCACGCTATGGCTGCCGGATTGTCTATTAAGCTCACCGATTTGAAAGAGTTCGACAATAGATTCAATACTGCTCTAAATGAGTTGTACGGCAGGAGTTATTTTGAAGAGGTCCTATATACGGATGGTGAATTGGCGAAAGAACAGTATGATATTGCTTTTTTAAAAAAGCTTGAGGTATTAGGGCCATGGGGAAATGGATTTCCTGAGCCGAAATTTGATGGCAAGTTTGATATAATAAAAATCAAAGTCTTAACTGGTGGTCATGTTAAAATGGCTTTAAAACCTTGCGGAGCTAAAGAAACAGTAGAGGCAATCGCGTTTGGAGCAGGAGATTCGGCTTGGGCTAAGAGTGCCAAAAGTCTTTCTGCTGTTTATAGGTTGCAAGTTAACCGGTTTAGGAATGTAGAAAAAGCTCAGTTGTTGATGGATAAAATAATTGAATTTACTTAATCTTTATGAGGTTGGTGGCTTAATTGAAGACAAGTTTAATAACTCAAGCAGACATTGATGCTCTGATAAAGAGAGTGGTTGAGCTGAGGGGGTTTCTTTGACTATGACAAAAAAATTTTGGAAATAGATAAGATTGAAAAGAAGCTTTCAGATCCTAAAGTTTGGAAGGAAAACAGCGTTTTAAATGAGCTAAATCAAGAATTGAATCAAATAAAAAAAACGACCGAAAATTTTGAAAAAGTATTAACTGACATTCAAGTTATAAATGAACTTTATCAACTCGCGCAAGAAGAGCAAGACGTTGCAACATCTGAAATTCTTACAAACGACTTCGCGACGCTGTCAAAAACAGTTGCTTCTCTCGAATTTCAGAAAATGTTTAGTAGAAAAACAGATAAATCCAATGCATTCTTAGATATTCAGGCAGGTTCTGGCGGCACTGAAGCCCAAGATTGGGCAGAAATGTTGATGAGAATGTATTTAAAATGGGCTGAAAGTAAAGAATTTAAAACGTCAATATTAGAAGTGTCGCATGGTGAGGTGGCTGGCATCAAAAGTGCGACCATAAATATATCCGGTGAATATGCCTTTGGTTGGACACGCACGGAAACCGGGGTACATCGATTAGTTCGTAAGTCGCCATTCGATTCAGGAAGTAGAAGGCACACATCATTTGCATCTATATTCGTTTCCCCTGAGATCAGCGAAAAGATTGAAATCGATCTCAAGCAGTCAGACGTGCGAATAGATACATATCGCGCGAGTGGGGCTGGTGGTCAGCACGTAAATAAAACTGATAGCGCGGTAAGGTTAACCCATATCCCATCAGGCGTTGTTGTTCAATGTCAAAATCAACGGTCTCAGCATAAAAATAAAGAGCAGGCATTTAAATTATTGAGGGGCAGATTGTTTGAGATTGAAGAGAAAAAAAGGCGAGATAATCTAAAGCAGGTTGAAGAAAATAAAGCAGATATTGGATGGGGCTCGCAAATAAGATCCTATGTGCTGGATCAAAGTCGCATCAAAGATCTGAGAACAGGTGTGGAGAGCGGTAACACGACATCAGTGCTTGATGGTAATATTGATATGTTTGTAGAAGCTTCGTTAAAAAAAGGTTTATAAATTAGGGGCAATAAGTGGACAGAAAATCAAAAAATTTCAGTGAGAAGCAAATTATTGATAACCGGAAAAAGAAATTAGAAGAATTGAAAAACGCTGATCTCGCTTATCAGAACAATTTTTCTCGCACACATTTAACGGTTGACATTTTGAATGAATTCTCGAACGAGACAGATAATGAAGTCTTGGCAACTAAAACGGTTACGGTGGCTGGTAGAATGATGACTAAAAGGGTAATGGGGAAAGCATCTTTTGCTCATGTTCAAGATTCAACTGGAAGAATTCAAATTTACGTTACAAGAAGTGAATTAGACGAGGAAGGCTATGCTTTTTTTAAGGCCCATGATTTAGGTGATATAATCTGGATTAGAGGATATCTTTTTTTTACAAATAAAGGCGAATTAAGTATTCATGTCACTGAATTAAGGCATGTAACGAAATGTTTAAGGCCCATGCCAGAGAAGTGGCATGGTTTAAATGATCAAGAAGCTCGTTATCGTCAGCGTTATCTAGACCTGATTGTAAATGAAAAATCGAAGCAAACTTTTGTTATCAGAGCCAAAATCATAGGCTTCATAAGAGATTTTTTCACAAGCCAAGGTTTTATGGAAGTTGAAACACCAATGATGCATCCAATTGCTGGAGGGGCTAATGCGAGACCATTCATTACAAAGCACAACAGTCTAAATATGGAACTTTTCCTTAGGATTGCTCCCGAGTTATACCTTAAAAGGTTGGTAGTCGGAGGGCTTGAAAAAGTTTTTGAAATAAATAGAAACTTTAGAAATGAAGGTCTATCTACCAAACATAATCCAGAATTTACTATGTTAGAGTTCTATCAAGCCTATTCTAATTGCGATGATCTTATAGACTTAACTATCAATTTACTTCATAACTTGGTTGTATCGATTTGTGGAAAGCAAAATATACATTATCAAAATAAAGAATATGTTTTTGATCAAAATATGCTCAGATTAACAATGATAGATGCGATTAGAAAATATTGCGATCTAAATAAAGATGTTGATTTGAGAGATGTTAAAAATCTTAAAAATTTGGCAAACTCCCAGAGAGTTTTGATAAATAACTCTTGGGGAGTCGGAAAAATCATAAATGAAATATTTGAAAAAATTGTAGAACCTCAACTAGAACAACCAATATTTATCACCCAGTATCCATCTGAGGTTTCACCTTTGGCACGGCCGAATGACAGAGATCCTTTTTTTTGCGATAGGTTTGAATTATTTGTTGCAGGAAGAGAAATAGCTAATGGATTTTCGGAATTAAATGATCCAAATGAACAAGCAGAGCGATTTAAGCAACAGGTGCTCGCGAAATCAGAAGGTGATTCTGAGGCTATGCCTTATGATGAAGATTATATAAAAGCCTTAGAATATGGAATGCCTCCAACAGCGGGTGAGGGGATAGGAATCGATCGGCTTGTAATGTTACTTACCGACTCTCCCACTATAAGGGATGTCCTTCTTTTCCCTCAACTCAGAACTCTAGCGGATTAACAAGTATAGTTATACGTAGTTATACGTGTCCATAAGCAAGCATCGCGTCTGCTACTTTGACAAATCCAGCTATGTTTGCCCCTTTTAAATAGTTTACTGAAGATTGACCTGATTCTTTGCCATACTCCACACAACTTGTATGGATGTCTTTCATCATATCTTCTAAAAGTTTTGCTAAGTGATCGCTATCCCATGCAATTCGCGCACTATTCTGGCTCATTTCCAAACCTGATACGCCAACGCCTCCTGCATTTACCGCTTTTGCAGGTCCAAACAAAATATTGTTTTCGATGAAGTATTCTACAGCGTCTTGAGAGCAAGGCATGTTTGCAGCTTCTGCAACTAACAAAATTCCATTTTTAACAAGATTTAAAGCATCTTCCTTGCTAATTTCGTTTTGGGTTGCAGACGGTATAGCGATATCTCCAGGGACTCCCCAGGGTTTTGCCCCTTCGTGAAATTTAATTTCAGGAAATTCGTCTGCTGTTTCTGATATTCTTCCTCGTCTTGTCTCTTTTAAAACTTTAATCCACTCGATGTGCTCGTTTGTAAAACCTCTTTCACAAATTATAAATCCTCCCGAATCTGAGAGGGTAATAGGTTTCCCGCCAAGTTCAATGCATTTTTCCGCAGCATGCGTTGCTACATTGCCTGAGCCAGAAATCAGTATTTTTTTACCCTCTATTTCATTGCCAGACTCTTTAAGCATGTTTGATAAAAAGAATACGGCTCCGTATCCGGTGGCTTCTGTTCGCATTTTTGAACCTCCAAACTCAAGGCCTTTACCGGTTAGGACCCCAACGAACTTGTTATTAATTCTCTTATACTGTCCAAACATGAAACCAATTTCTCTGGCACCAACCCCAATGTCACCAGCTGGGACGTCGGTATCCTCACCAATATGTCGCTGCAATTCTGTTGTGAAACTCTGACAAAAACTCATCACTTCAAGATCAGATTTACCTTTTGGATTAAAATTTGCACCACCTTTACCTCCACCCATTGGGAGTCCGGTCAAGCTATTTTTAAAGGTTTGCTCAAAGCCAAGAAATTTTAAAATGCTCTGATTGACAGAAGGATGAAACCTAATTCCGCCTTTATAGGGCCCTATGGCAGAATTAAATTGAACCCTCCAGCCTCTATTAGTTCGAATTCTTCCTTTGTCATCAGTCCAGGGAACTCTAAAAGAAATCACTCGTTCGGGTTCGGCCATCCTTTCAAGGATTTGCATTTCATGGTAATGAGGTTTATCAGCGATGAATGGGAATATAGTAGATGCGACCTCGAAAACTGCTTGGACGAATTCCGGTTCCCCGGGATTTCGTTTTTTGACTCCTTCCATGTACCTCTCGAGATACTCCTTTGTTTTTTCGGGTTTAACTCCTGATTTTGACATTTCCACCACCCCTTTCCGTTTTTATGTTGATTATTTCATCTAAATTATAATGTTATTTTACTAAAGCGTCACGAGTCAGTCATATTAATATTTTGTATCATCAACTTTTAGTCGTAATGCATTGATACTGATAAATCCTTCGGCGTCTTGAGGATTATAAGTCCCTCGATCTTCCTCGAATGTGGCTAAATCCATATTGTATAAATTTTTTTCTTTGGATTTTCTACCAGTTACCGCTACGTTTCCTTTATAAACGGATAGCTTGACCGCTCCTGAAACGTTTTTTTGAGTTTCATCAATTGTTTTTTGTAGGAGCATTCTTTCAGGACTCCACCAAAAACCGTTGTATATTAATTCTGCGTATTTTGGTATTAAACGATCCTTATAATGAGCGACTTCTCTATCAAGAGTTACGGATTCAATTGCTCTATGGGCTTTAAGAAGAATAGTTCCTCCAGGTGTTTCGTAGCAGCCTCTCGATTTTATCCCCACATATCGGTTTTCAACAATATCAAGACGGCCGACGCCGTTCATAGCCCCAATACGATTTAGTTTCCTAATAATTTCAGCTGGAGAAAGTTCTTTTCCGTTTACGGAAACAGGATTTCCCGCCTCAAAGTCAATGATTATATCGGTAGGATTTTCGGGCGCATTTTCCGGTGATTTTATCCATTTCCACATGTCTTCTGGTGGGGATAACCATGGATCTTCTAGTATTCCTCCCTCATAAGAGATATGTAATAGGTTAGCGTCTGTTGAATAAGGGGGTTCGCTTTTTGAACCCTCAGATAAAGGAATTTCGTTTTTCTCAGCGTAATCGATTAGATCATGTCGTGATTTAAAATCCCATGTTCTCCAAGGAGCAATGATTTTTATATCGGGATTAAGCGCATAAGCCCCTAGTTCAAATCGTATTTGATCGTTTCCTTTTCCGGTAGAACCATGGGCTATCGCATCTGCATTCGTTTTTTTTGCTGTTTCAATTAAGCGTTTAGCGATTAATGGTCGAGCGATTGAGGTTCCTAATAAATATTCGCCTTCGTAAATGGCGTTACATCTAAACATTGGGAAAATATAGTCTCGGGCAAACTCCTCACTCAAATCTTCTAAAACTACTTGACGAATTCCAAGCTTTTCAGCCTTTTTCTTTATGCTAGATAAGTCCTCGTCCTGACCAAGGTCTGCGGTGTAAGTGATAACTTCGCAGTTATATTCATTTTGAAGCCACTTTAAGATAACCGAGGTATCTAATCCTCCAGAATATGCTAATACAATTTTGTTCGGGCTTAGCGGTTGAGTTGTCATCTGATTTATTTACCCCTTTTTGTTGTATTATAGTATTTAATTTGGTTTTTTGGACTAAATTTTCTTTTTCGGTAGTCTTTCAGCGTTGAGATATTTTTTGGGCCATATACCTAATATCTCTATATCTTCCTCTACTCCTAACATTATATCCATTTTGGCGATATCTTGTTTAGCTACCCATCTAAAAGCTATATGCTCATTATTCAATTGAATTGTCCCTCGGATCCAACTGTATTGAAATAAATGTAGTTCATAATTCCCACCATAAAAAGAATCTCTTATAGGCCCCAACGTTTTTTCGAGTTGAACTGAATGCTGCGAACCTATTTCTTCATTCCTTTCTCTTACAGCAGCATTAAATGGGGTCTCATTTTTTTCAATTTTGCCTGCCGGCAAACCCCACTGCAGACAACCAAGCTGAGTGTTTTTACCTCTGAGTAACATTAGTAACCGATTTTTGGAATCGAGGATCAAGTTTAACGAAAAAGACAATTTTGGTTTTTTTGGAACTTTGATCATTATTTATAGTTGACATTCCTATGACTTTGTTGAAATGTATGCCTCGCTTTTTTAGAATTGATTCTTAGTAATACTATAAATAGAAAGGAAGCATAATGAAAAGGGCTGTAATATTATCTACATCAAGGACTCCTCTTTGTAAAAGTTGGAAAGGTTCTTTAAATCACACTCATGGTGCTACCTTGGGAGGAGCTGTTGTTGATGCGTCAATAAAGAGAGGTATGGTTGACCCTGAGGCTATCGAAGATGTCATATTCGGTTGTGCATATCCGGAAGGAGCTACTGGCGAAAATATAGCGCGCCAAGTAGCACTGAGAGCTGGTCTTCCAGTTAAAGTGCCGGGCATGACTCTTAATCGATTTTGCTCATCAGGACTCCAAGCTGTGGCGATTGCTAGTCAGAGAATCATGGCAGGGGAGGGAGAGTTATTTGTGGCCGGAGGGGTTGAGTCGATTTCTTGCGTTCAAAACGAAAAGAATACTCACTTCAACACCGAGTCTTGGCTAGAGCAAAATAAACCGGAAATATATTGGAACATGCTACAGACTGCCGAAATGGTTGCCCAGCGTTACAATGTAGATAGAGAGCAGCAAGATCATTATGGGGTCCAGAGTCAAAACAGGGCGGCAAAAGCCCAGCAAGAAGGTTTATTTTCCGATGAAATAGTAAAAATAGAAACGAATATGAAAGTTACGGTCCCTGAGACCGGGAAAATGGAGATTAAAAAAATAGTCGCTGAACAAGATGAGGGAATTCGACCTAACACAACCTATGAGGGGGTCTCTGGTATAAAGCCGGCAATAGAGGGGGGGGTCATAGCAGCGGGGAATGCTAGTCAATTTTCTGACGGAGCTTCAGCTCAAATTATAGCTAGTGAAGACTATGCCGAAAGAGAGGGTTTGAAGCCTTTGGGTGCTTTCAAAGGATTTGCTGTTGCTGGATGTGAACCAGACGAGATGGGAATCGGGCCTATATTTGCCATTCCTAAACTATTAAAACAAACGGGTTTAACAATAAATGATATTGACTTATGGGAACTCAATGAAGCATTTGCTGTTCAAGTGATATATTGTAGAGATAAACTTGGGATAGATAATAGCAAAATGAACGTTAACGGAGGTTCTATTGCTCTTGGACATCCTTATGGGATGACAGGGAGTAGGCTTGTTGGACATGCGTTAATTGAGGGAAAACGTAGGAAATCAAAGAACGTCATAGTAACAATGTGCGTTGGAGGAGGTATGGGTGCTGCAGCATTATTTGAAGTATTTTAATTTTTTTAGTCTAGGCATAATATTTATAATTTCGATATTAGTATCAAAGACTGTTATAGGAAGCGAGTATAGTGATCTTCTTAGGTGGATCGAGGCACCATCTAACCCTGGTTCTGCCTTGGAGGACGGGAAGTATTCTCAGCGCAATCTAAGTCAATTAGCCGATTATTTCGCTCCGGGTTATTTTGAGGAGTTTGATTTTGATGATGTGGAAATCGAAGTAAAAAAAGACATAAATTATCAACCACATGATTTCTATGTAAAAGCGACAAACAAATATCAAAAAGGAGTAGTACTAGAAGAAAATAAGCTTTTATCAAATTATAAAGCTGGCAAACCTTTTTCAGATGAGAAAATCTTATCATCTAATGCAGAACGGGCGGGCTTAATGGTAGCCTGGAATAACGTGATGCGTTGGCAATATTATGGATATGCTGCTGATATTACTACTACTTTTATCAGGCCAACAGCGCCGGGTAAAACTGGTCGTTTACTTGAAGGTATGCGAGGTTCAGGCGATGTATTCAGGGATACGACTAATTTTTATCAACGGGTGTATATTTCTGGTTTGTCCTCCGAATCAGAGCAGAATATGTTTCGTATGCAGGTGGACGGTAGTGACCGCCTCCTCTATAAAGAGTTTATAGAGGTGTTATCTCCTTATGATATGGCTGGGTTAAAATTTGTAATAGAACGGCCGGTTGACCAATACAAAGGAGATCAGGTCAATTCCTATCTACCCAACGAGCGAAGAGTGAGAAGACTTTCAGCAAAGGAGCGAGCGGACAGTTATATTGGGACTAACTGGACACTTGATGATTTTGAGGGCTTTTCAGGAATGGTGGTGGATAATGACTGGAAGTTAATAGGGGAGAAAAAGATCTTATCTGTTTTAAATAGCCAGCAGAAGCATCCGCAGTTTCATGGTAAATTAAGTGCAATTCCTGTTGACACATGGCAACTGCGAGACTGCTATGTGATAGAGGCGACTCCAATCTGGACCGGTCATCCATATGGTAAAAGGGTTTTATTTGTAGACAAAGTTTCAGGAACCATTCCCCTTTCGCTTGTCTATAACCGAGACGACAGATTATTGAAAATCTTCCAAATTGTTTATCAGTTGAGTGAAGACAGGACCAAAGTAGTGTCGTCCACTCCAAAGTGGAGAGCGTCTTCTGTTATAAATAAGATGGACAATACAGCGAACACTGGCATTGCGATTGGCCCAACAAAAACGGAAAAGATTTCTGCTTCTAAATTCAAGCGGATATTTAGTGTCTCTAACCTCACCCAGGGACGTTAAGTAATCATCGCTAAAATATTCGCAAAATATTTACAGTATAGCTGTTCTTATATCCGAAAGAATTTCTCCGAAATACTTTGTAAATGTTGCTCCTGCTACTCCATCTATAACTCTATGGTCATAAGATAGTGTGATAGGCAAAACTTGTCTCGGTATGAACCCTCCGCTCTTCCACAAAGGTTTAATTTTTATTGGCGATACACCTAAGATTGCTACTTCTGGGGGGTTAATGATCGGGGTAAAAAAATTACCCGAAATCCCACCTAAGTTTGACACAGTGAAACAGCCACCCTCCATTTGCTGGATTTTGAGTTGTTTCTTTCTTGCTAAATTTGCGAGTTCAGTAATTTCACGTGCAATTTGAACTACTCCTTTTTTGTCTGTATCTTTTAATACTGGGACAACAAGTCCGTTTTCAGTATTAGTTGCAAAACCTATATTATAGTAATTCTTTACAGCTATTTTATTGCCGTCGTCAATAAGTGAGCTGTTAAAACGCGGAAATTCTTGGAGTGCGGTTGTCGTTGCTTTGATGATAAATGCAAGTAGAGTTAATTTAGTGTTCTCGGTTTTCAGATCACTTGCTCTTTCTTTTCTGAACTTTTCCAGTTCGGTAACATCAATTTCGTCCATTTGAAATACATGGGGAACGGTTATCCAGCTG
>MDTA01087053.1_pt1 | contig 19914 bp, 20 predicted proteins | sample 811151 | NCBI WGS metagenome assembly MDTA01 (sample SAMN05326648, study PRJNA326480) | marine metagenome | isolation source: seawater | place: Indian Ocean: South | collected 2010 | reverse complement strand
CACTACGTTGATAGGCTGGGTGTGGAAGCGCGGTAACGCGTGTAGCTGACCAGTACTAATAGCTCAATTGGCTTGATTTATGCACTGAAAATAATTTTTGAAATTAATATTTAATATTTTATAATTGATAAATTTAATTAGTTTTTTCATCTAAATTTCAGGATAATTTTGATTTATTTTTGTTATAGACTTTTATTATCTTTTTTAAAAGAGATACACACTCTTCAGGGTACTTACCTATAGCTGTTTCAGCAGCTAAAACCAATCCTGTCGCGCCCATTTCACAAGCATTATATATGTCGTTTACCTCTGCTCGGGTAGGGAAAGGTTTTTCTATCATGCTTTCTAAAAAATTTGTTGCTACTGCCATTTTCTTTTTTTTAAATTTTCTAAAAGTTTTAAACATCTTTCTTTGAATAATTGGTACGTTAGTGATCCCAACTTCTTTGGATAAATCGCCTCTATCTATTAAAAAATCATCTGCTTCTTTAAAGATTGAATTCAAATTTTTAATAGCTCTTTTGGTCTCAATTTTAAATATTGCTCTTGCATTTCCAACAATTTGTTTAAAATTTTTTATATCTTTTATAGTGTTGGTGAATGAAAGACAAAAGTTCCTGATTTTATATTTTTTCGATAATTTTATAGCCTCAAAATCTTTACCTGTTAGAAATTTAATCTTAATGTCCCTATTAGTAACATAAACTCCTTTATTATTTTCTAATAGACCAGTAGATAAACTTTTTAAAATAATAGTGTTGTCAAATTTTGATAAAACTTTTGCTTTTAAATTGGAAAAACCAATGTCTAAAATATCATTCTTTTTGATTTGATTAAAGACTGTCTGAGGATACAAACAAAAATTACCTTTTTCTTTAGATAAATAAAATTTTTTATTTTTTTTAATTTTAATCGATTTGGTTTTAATTTTAGTTCTAATTTGAGCACCTTCTGTATCTATACAAATTTTCAAATTTGAATTTTTTCTAATAAATAAAATACATTTTTCGAGCTGTCTTATATTTAAGTGAGACATATTAAGTCTTACTAACGTCACTTTATTTTTTTGAGCAAATGATAAAAATTTTTTATTCAAACTTGACGGCCCAAGGGTACAAAAAATTTCATTTTTCATAATTTTAAATATCTATTTTATAATTGAATTGCTAACAATATATATTTAATTTACAATTATGTATTTTTGGGAGCAAACAAAAAATTATGATAATTTTAGGTGTAAATATTAGTCACAATTCTAGTGCTTGTTTAATGATACATGGAGATGTTAAGTTAGCTATTCAAGAAGAAAGACTAATAAGGAAAAAAAATTTCACAGGTTACCCAAAAAAATCTATTGACTTTTGTATTGAGTATTTAAAAAAGAATAAGATTAAAGCTGATTACGCTGTTTTAACAACGAAATTTTTATCAGGTTTTTCTTACAAGATTCCTTTAACCCATTTTTTTACGATTAAAGATTATCAAGATTTTTATGGAAAAAAATTTTACAGAAAAATTTTTCAAAATAAAAGTGTAGATAAATACGTAAAAACCTTGGTAAAAAATCGTAATAAAAAATATGACAATTGTATTGATTACGATAAAATTTCACACAGAAATATTTTCAAAAATTGTAATCATTTATTTATAGATTACTTAAAATATCAGACAAAAAATTATGTGAAAGATTACAAGGTTTTAGATCATCATAGTTGTCACGCATATTACGCCTTGTACGGTTTCGAAACAAAAAAAAATAAAAGAATTGGAGTAGTTACCATGGATAGCTGGGGAGATGGCAGGAATCAAACTTTCTGGATAAGAGAAGTAAATGGCAAATTTAATGAAGTCACCTCTAGTAGCGAATGCCAGGTAGGGAGGATTTACAAATTTGTAACTTTAATAATGGCAATGAAGCCTGATGAGCATGAATATAAAGTAATGGGCATGGCACCATATGCAAAAAAAAATTATGCTTATGAAATTTATGAAAAGGTTTTTAAAAACTTACTTAAAGTTAAAAATTGCAAAGTAGTACATAATAATAAACCCAAAGATCTTTATAGTTATTTAGAAAATGCTTTACATAACCATAGATTTGATAATATTGCATCTGCAGTTCAAATATTTGTAGAAAACATTATATCGGAACTTTTTACTCAAATTTATAAAAAATATAAGATAACTAATTTTTGTTTTAGTGGTGGTGTTGCCATGAATGTTAAAGTTAATAAAATTCTTACAGATTTACCTTTTGTAAAATCTTTGAACGTTCCTCCTTCTGGGGGCGACGAAAGTTTATGTATTGGCGGATGCTATATGATTGAAAATAAGAAAAAAAAACCCTTTTCAAATATATATATTGGAACTTCAATATATGACACTACATATGAAAAATTAATTAAAATTTTTCCAAAAAAAAAATTTAAGATTTATAAAAATATAAAACATAGAGAGATAGCTAATTTAATTAATAATGGAAAAATAATTGGAGTAGCAAGAGGCAGCGAAGAATTCGGTGCAAGAGCTCTCGGTAATAGAAGTATTTTGGCTAACCCAAGTAAGATTGAAACAGTTAGAAAAATAAACGATCAAATTAAAAATAGAGATTTCTGGATGCCATTTGCTTTGACAATTTTAAAAAATGATCACAAAAAATTTCTAAAGAATAAAAAGAATATTAATTTAGAATATATGACCGTTGCAATGGACACTGTTAGTAAAAATTATAAAAAAATTATATCTGGTAGCCACCAGTATGATAAAACTGTTAGGCCACAGGTGTTGTCCAAAAAAAAAAATGAACAATATTATAATTTAATAAATGAATTTAAAAAAATATCAAAAATTCCTGCTATTTTGAATACTAGTTTAAATCTTCACGGACTACCGATCGCGTCTAATATATTTAATGTTGCGGAGGTTATTAAAAAATCTGACTTAGAATATCTATATATAAATGATTATTTTTTGGTAAAAAAAAAGAGAGCATAAATTACCTTTGATGATGTATTGAGCAGATTTTATTTTTTAGTAGATTTATTCAGCAAGAATATACAAGCACCCAAGTTTTAAAGTTTAAATTCCCAAAAAACAAGGAAAAAAGTAAATAAAAAAGCTTTACTGTTCAATATTTGAACTATATAAATGTTCAACTTTTGAACAAAAGGATAAAAAAAATATGAATGATAATCAAGATCATTTTAATGTCCTAAGAAAAATTAATTCTAACCATAAATCTCAAAGAGATCTGGCAAGAGAATTAGGTTTTAGTCTAGGTAAATTAAACTATTGTTTAAAAGCTTTAAAGAAAAAAGGTTTAATCAAGATAAATAGTTTTAAAAAAAATCCCAATAAACTTAATTATATTTATGTTCTTACACCAAAAGGAATTTCTGCGAAAACAAAACTTACAATAAATTTTATGAGGAGAAAAATGAAAGAATACGATGAATTAAAAAAGGAATTAAATAAATAGTATGTGGGTGGTATTTAAATATAAAAAAAATGAGTCTGAAATTTAAAAAAACTCGTTAACTTCAATACTTGGAGATAAACCAGAGTTTTACAACCCCAAAGTGAAAATAAAAAAGATTGTAAAAGGTAAAATAAAAGATTGTAAGAAAAGTATTTTAGATAAATATATTCTGTGTAAGCATTCAAAATTTTCCGATTTGAAAATTATGAACTTAATAAATTATGCTAAAGGCATTCAACTTATATTAAGCGGGTACCAAGAAAATCAAAAAAATTTAATAAACTTTGTCGAAACTTGCAAGTCTCATGAAAATGAGGATGGTTTCCTAAAACAAAGTTTTTTTAATAATTATATTGGGAATAAAATTCAGTTTCACTCTGGTATGTTTTCACATCTTATTTTTGAAGTTATTGAAGATAAGAAGAAAGAATTAAAGATACTTAGTAATAAAATAAAATTTAAAATATCTAAAGACCAAGAAAATTTATTATTCAGATACGTTTAGATATGAAAGTATATTTATTTATTCACATAATCATAGATTATGAAGTGCGGAGCATTGGTTAAATATATGAAAATAATTGTAACAGGTGGTGCTGGTTTTATCGGAAGCAATTTAGTTGATCAACTAGTTTTAAAAGGTTATCGTGTGACAGTAATTGATAATTTTGTAACTGGGAGTAAGGAGAATTTAAAAAAATCAATTAATAAAATCAAGCTTGTCAAAAAGAGCATATTAGACAAAAGTATTTCAAAATACTTTAAAAATATTGATTGTGTTTTTCATTTAGCTGGCTTAGCCGACATTGTGCCAAGTATTAATAATCCAAAAAAGTATTTTGATTATAATGTTAATGGAACTTTAAATGTTTTAGAGTGCATGAAAGCTAACAACGTAAAAAAAATTATTTATTCAGCATCCGCAAGCTGTTATGGAAAACCGAAAAAATTTCCTACATCTGAAAATTCAGAAATTGACACAAAGTATCCTTATGCACTCACTAAATATCTTGCAGAGCGACTTGTGATGCATTGGGGAAAAATTTATAAATTTGACGCAATTTCTACAAGATTTTTTAACGTTTACGGACCAAGATCAAGGACTTCAGGCGCATACGGTGCTGTATTTGGGGTTTTTCTTGCTCAAAAAATTAATAATAAACCGCTAACTATTGTTGGAAGTGGAAAGCAAACAAGAGACTTTATCCATGTCACAGATTTAGTTGCCGCACTATTAAAAATTCTTAATTCGTCCAAAAAAGATAAAATTTATAATATTGCAAGTGGTAAAGAAACTTCTGTAAATAAAATCGCGAAATTAATCGGTGGTAAAAAAATAATGATACCTAAAAGACCAGGTGAGCCTGATAGATCGCTTGGAGATATAAGAAAAATTAAAAAAGAGCTAAGGTGGTCACCCAAAATTTCTATTGAACATGGAGTGAATAATCTTCTTAAAAACTTACAGGATTGGAAAAAAGCACCAATCTGGACGCCCGAAAAAATAAAAAAAGAAACTAAAATGTGGTTTAAATTTTTAACATAAAAAAAATTATTTAGTATGAAAAAAATATCTTCAATAAATTCTTTAGAAAAAATAGTCAAAAGGCTAAAAAAGCAAAAAAAAAAGGTTGTACTATGCCATGGTGTTTTTGATTTATTACACTTAGGCCATCTAAGACACTTGGAAGAGGCAAAAACACTAGGTGATTATTTAATTGTCTCTGTCACACCTAATAAATTTGTTGAAAAAGGACCAAGTAGACCAGTTTTTTCTGAGCACTTAAGAGCTGAGGCTTTATCTCACTTAAATGTTGTTAGCGCAGTAGTAATAAACTCTAGTGGTACAGCTATTGATATAATAAAAAAAATTAAACCTAACATTTATTGTAAAGGACCAGATTATAAAAAGAATAGTGAGGATGTCACTGGGGAAATTAAAAACGAGATAAATGCAACAAAGTCTGTTGGAGGAAAAATACATTATACGCAGGGAGAAACTTTTAGTTCAAGTAAACTAATAAATCAGTTCGGTAAAATACAAAGCATCTCACAAAAGAATTTTATAAAAAAAATCAAAAAGATTTTTTCGTTCAGTGAAATTAAAACGTTGATTGATAAATTTAAAAAGTTGAAAACTTTAGTTATAGGCGAGACAATAATTGATCAATACACTTTTTGTGACGCTTTGGGAAAATCAGGTAAAGAGCCAGTTTTAGTTTTAAAAGATTTGAAAACAGAGGAATATCTAGGGGGCGCTGCTGCGATTTCTAGAAATGTATCAACTTTTTGTGAACAAGTAACACTGCTTACAATGATTGGTCAAAAAGAAGAATATTTGAAATTTATTAAAAGCAAACTTAACAAAAATATAAACCTTAAATATATAAACAAAAAGAACTCTCCAACAATTGTTAAGAAGCGATTTCTAGACTCAATTAGCAATAATAAAGTTCTTGGTATTTATAAAATAAATGATGATCAGCTTAATTTGAAAGATGAAAATTCATTTTCAAAGATTTTAAAAAAAGAACTACCTAAATATGATTTAGTCATTGTTTCAGACTATGGTCACGGTTTTATTTCAAAAAAAAACGCTAATTTAATTTGTAAGCATTCAAAATCGTTATCACTTAATGCACAAATCAATTCTTCAAATATTGGTTACCATAGCATGAAAAACTATAGAAACGTAAATTGCGTCATAATAAATGAGAGAGAAATAAGGCACGAACTAAGAGATAGAAATTCTGAAATCGAAGTTTTAATGAGAAAACTTTCTTTTGAGCAGAAAATAAAAAATTTAATTGTTACGCAAGGCTCTTTGGGATTAATTATATATAATTTAAAAAACAATAAGTTTGATCGTTGTGAAGCTTTCGCAAAAAAAATAAAAGATAAGATAGGCGCTGGGGATGCACTTCTTTCAATTTTGTCTTTATGTTTAAGTAAAAAAATGGATATTAAGCTCAGTATTTTAATTGGGTCTTTAGCAGCAGCTTATTCAGTAGAAAATATAGGTAATAAAGAATTTATTCAAAAATCAAAACTAGTAAAATCAATTCAACATATTCTTAAATAAAATGAAAAAAATATTTATTACTGGAGGGGCAGGTTATGTTGGAGCTGTTTTAACGCCTTATCTTTTAAAATTGGGTCATAGCGTTACAGTTATGGATTTAATGATGTACGGAAATGTTCTTGATAAACATAAAAATTTAAAAATAGTTCGAGGAGATATTAGAAATCAAGAATTATTAAAAAAAGAAACCAAAAATCACGACGTATTAATCCATTTAGCTTGTATCTCAAATGATCCAAGTTTTGAGTTAAATCCTTTACTTGGAAAGTCAATAAATTTAGATGCTTTTAATCCATTAGTGAAAATTTCCAAAGAAAACTCAATTAAAAGATTTATATATGCTTCGTCGTCTTCTGTTTATGGAGTAAAAAAAGAAAAAAATGTTAATGAAGAAATGGCATTGGAACCATTAACCGATTATTCAAAGTTCAAGGCGGATTGTGAGAAAATTTTATTGGATAATGAAACTGACGAGTTTACACCTGTAGTAATTAGGCCAGCAACAGTGTGCGGTTATTCACCAAGACAAAGATTGGATGTGGTAGTAAATATTTTAACTAACTTGGCTTATCATAAAAAAGAAATAACAGTATTTGGTGGAAATCAACTTAGACCAAATATTCATATTTTTGATATGGTTAGAGCCTATAATTGCTTATTGAATGCAAAAAAAGAATTAGTTTCGGGAAAAATTTTCAATGCTGGTTACGAAAATCAAACAGTAAATCATTTATCATCATTAGTGAAAAAAGTTATCGGTGATGATGTAAAAATAAAACGGCTAAAATCCAACGATAATAGATCATATCATATTTCATCCAAAAAAATTGAGGAAGAGCTTGGTTTTAAGACAGTAAAGACAATAGAAGATGCAATTAAAGATTTAAAAAATGCTTTTGATGAAAAAAAACTTGTTAATACTCTTTTAGACGAAAAGTTTTTTAATATTAAGAGAATGAATAATATAAATTTAAAATGATCCTATGAATTTAAAAAAATTGAAAAGTAAAGCTCAAGAGTTAAGAATAAAAACATTTAATTCTTTTATTGAAAAAGGCGAGGCTCATCTGGGGGGAAGTTTCTCAATGATAGAAATTCTTATCGCCATTTATGATTTAATAATTACGAAAAAAGATAAATTTATTTTAAGTAAAGCACATGCCTCTTATCCTTTATGTATTTTACTTCAAGAGAGGGGATTTGACACAAAAATTAAAACTCACTTAGAAATTGATGAAAAGAATGGAATAAACTGCACCACAGGTAGTCTTGGACATGGCTTGCCTATAGCTACAGGAATGGCTTTTGCTAGGAAAAAACAAAAAAAAACAGGCAAAATTTATGTTATGATAAGTGATGGAGAGTGCCAAGAAGGTACTACCTGGGAGAGTTTATTAATAGCTAGTAAGCATAAATTAGATAATCTAGTAATTATAGTTGATTATAATAAGCTTCAAGCTCTTTCTAAACTACAAGACGCTCTTCCACTCGATAATTTAAGTAAAAAGTTCAAATCCTTCAACTGTAACTGCCTAGAAATAAAAGATGGCCATAACTTTTCATCAATTATTAAATCTTTTAAAAAAGTAAAAAAAAACAATAAACCAAATATTATTATTGCCCATACAATTAAAGGTAAAGGTGTTAAGGAATTTGAAAATGATACAGTTTGGCACGCTAGGCAACTAAAAGGTGAAGAGATCGAAATTGGAAAAAAAAGGCTTAAAATAAGATGAGAAGAAGATTTGGAAAATTAATAAATGAGTTGGCAAATAAAGATAAAAAAATAGTTTTGTTAGTAGGCGATATTGGATATGGAATTTTTGATGATTTTAGAAAAAATCATCCTAATAGATTTTATAATCTTGGAATTTGTGAACAGACTTTAATAGGAACAGCTTCAGGTATGTCTTTAGAAGGTTTAAAACCTTGGGTTTATACAATTACACCATTCTTAATTGAGAGACCTTTTGAACAAATAAAGCTTGATATTGATCAACAAAATGTAAATGTAAAACTTGTTGGATTTGCAGACTATCCAAACTTAGGTCCCTCTCATACAGAATTAAATGCAGAAAAATTAATGAGTTTGTTTAAAAATATTAAATCGTATTTCCCTAAAGATAGTGATGAAACAGAAAAGTTTGTTTCAACTTGCTATAATAATGTTGGACCTAATTTTATTAGCCTTAAAACCGATAAATCTATAGGAAAGATTCTGTAAGATAATGACTAATTTTTTGTCAAAAGAAGAGAGGAAAATATCTAATGAATTTAAAAAAAAAGGATATGTTATTAAAAAAATATCAGATTTAAAGTCACTAAAAAGAATTAGATCTCTCTTCGTAAAATCAATTAAAAAAAATTTAAAATTAAAATTCAAATATAAGAGTGAGAATGATTTATTAAATTTTATTCATAAAGATATTAACGCATCAAATCTTAACAGATTTAGATTACAGATTATAAATGATATAAATAGATCTAAAGATTTAAGAGGACTATATTATAAAATCTCAAAAGAATTATTAGATACTATAATTGGAAATGAATTATCTATGCAATTAAGAATTAATTTAAGTATTCAGCTGCCTAATGATAATAGTTCTTTATTACCTATACATTCAGATGTATGGTCAGGAGACTCACCATTCGAAGCTGTTGTTTGGATGCCTCTAGTAAATTGTTTTAAAACAAAATCGATGTATATTTTACCGCCTTCTAAATATAACAAAATAAAAAAAATTTTTTTAGAAAAATCATCTTTCTCAAGTGAAAAAATCTTTAAAAGAATAAGAAAAGATTTAAAGTGGATTAAAATTAAATATGGAGAAGTGATGATATTTAATCAATGTTTACCACATGGCAATATTTTAAATAAAGAAAATGAAACACGTTGGTCACTTAACTGTAGGTTTAAAAGTGTTTTTTCCCCTTATAGCGATAAAAAAATAGGAGAGTTTTTTGAACCGGTTACATTAAAAACTGTTTCTGAACTAGCTATAGACTATAATTTACCTAAAATTTCATGAAAGATGTAAGAGGGTATAATTTTAGTAGATCTTTTATGGGTGAAAGAGTGCCAAAACATATTCAGAATATAGTTATAAAAGATTTCTGTAATAAAAATAATTTAAATTTTTTGTTAAGTGCAACTGAGTATAGAATGAAAAACTCGTTTTATATCTTAGATGAGTTGATAGATAATTTAAAAAATTTACATGGTATTGTTGCTTATAGTGTTTTTCAAATGCCTTTTGATAATTTAAAAAGAGAAAAAATTTTTAAAAAAATTCTTAAAAAAAAGAAAAAAATATTCTTTGCATGCGAGAATTTAGAAATATCAAAAAAAGAAGATGTAAATAGAATTGATAAACTTTGGAAATTAAAAAAAATTTCTCAAAAATGTTTGAAACCACAAGATTTAAAAAAAAAGTGAATAAAAATTTCATAACTAGTCTTCATAAATCTACAAAGAGAAAATATCTTGATAGAATGGTAGATAATAAAGTTTTTTGTATGAAAGAAGCAAAAAAATACGGAAGAAATTATTGGGATGGAAATAGGAGATTCGGGTATGGTGGATATAAATATATTCCTGGACGTTGGAAATCTGTCGCAAAAAAACTGATAAAAAATTACAATTTAAAACCTGGTTCCAAAATTTTAGATGTAGGTTGTGGCAAAGGATTTCTTTTATTTGAAATGATAAAGATTATTCCTGATTTACTTATCCATGGGTTTGATATTTCTGGATATGCTTTAAAAAAAAATTTTAAAAGTAAAAATCTGAAAGTTTTTAAACATAAAGCAGAAAATAAATTTCCTTATAAGTCTAATTATTTTGACTTGGTTATTTCAATTAATACTCTTCATAATTTAAAGCTTTTTGATTTACGAAAATCAATTAAAGAAATAGAGAGAGTTGGTAGAAAAAAATATATTGTAGTTGAAAGTTATAAAAACGACTTACAATTATTTAACTTACAATGCTGGGCACTTACTTGTCAGACTTTTTTGAGCAAGGAAGAATGGATATGGACTTATAATCATTTTGGATATACTGGGGATTATGAATTTATTTATTTTCAATAACCTTAAATTTTAAAAAAATGAAAATAGAAAGTAGAGAAGTTGAATATAATACAAAAAAAATATTTTTTGTTGACAATAATTGGATAAAAAGAATAAAAAAATTAGCATCCAAAAACAAAAGTAAAAAATTTAGAACTTGCATTCATCACTCTAAAAAAGATCTTGTACACGAAATGATAGTGGTGCACTCAAATAAAACCTATGTTAGACCTCATAAACATAATCATAAAGCTGAGTCACTTTATGTTATAGAAGGAAAGGCGACAGTAGTAACTTTTAATAAACACGGTAAAATTTTAAATTTTTGGAAAATTGGTGATCAAAAAAGCGGGTTACCTTTTTTTTACAAAATGGGAAAAAATACTTTTCATACTTTTATATTTCATACAAAATATTTTATTTTTAAAGAAACTACAAAAGGTCCATTTAAAAGACATCAAACTTTCTTTCCAACGTGGGCTCCAAATGGAAAAAATAAAATAGAAACTTCTAAATATTTAGATAACTTAAAAAAAAAAATATAATTAAAAGTGAACAAGATAATCATATTAGGTCATACGGGGTTCATTGGAAATAATATATTTTTAAATTTACAAAAAAAATATTCTAAAAATAAAAATTTTCAAATAAAAGGTTTATCTAGTAAACAAGCGAATTTATTAAACAAGTCCTCAGTTAAAAAATTAAAAAAAGAGATTACAACAAACTCTATAATTATCATTTGTTCTGCGATTAAATCTAATTATGGAAATAACTTAGAATTATTTAATAAAAATTTAAGTATGATAAAAAATATAGCTCATTCGATTAAAGAAAAAAAAATTAAAAAAATAATCTATCTAAGTAGCAACGCTGTATATGGTGTTCATAGAAACTGCAATTTAGCAAATGAATCAACTAAAATAAATACAGATACTTTCTACAGTTTATCAAAGTATATCTCTGAACAAACATTAAAACTTGTGTTGGGCAGAAAAAATGAAAAAAAATTAATTATAATTAGACCGACAATCGCCTACGGTCCGAACGAAAAAATAATTGCTGGTAGCCCTTCAGGTTTTATCAAACTAATAAAAGAAAAAAAAAATTTTTTCATTTGGGGAAATGGAAATGAAATAAGAGATTTTTTATATATTGAAGATCTATCAAGTATAATAATTAAACTAATGCAAAAAAATTTTTATGGAATATTAAACGTAAGTGGTTTTTCTTCATCATATTCATATATAATAAAAAAAATTTCTAAGATTTTGAAAACTACACCTAAAATTACCTATAGAAAAAGAACAACCGCTAAAGTGAATAAAACTTACAGTAAAAAATTACTAAAAAAAATTTTTCCAAAAATAAAATTAACATCCATTGAGTCTGGGATAAATAAAATACTAAATCAATAATTTTGTTGAAATGATTTGTAAAGCCTGCGGCAAAGAAAGTATTAAATTTTTGATGGGCTTTGATAAAAATCCAATTTCACATCATTTTAAGAATTATAAAAAAAGTGATTTAAAAGAAAAATTTATAAATCTTAAATTTTACCAATGTCAAAAATGTGGTTTGCTTCAACTATCGAAAACTTTTCGAACAGAATTTTTAAAATCAAAAAATATTATCATTAGACAAAAGGAACCCGAAGATCATCTTAATCGTATTGTGAAACAGATTTCAGCATTACCAGGTATCAATAAAGATACTAAAATAGTTGGTCTAAGTTATAAAGATCAGTCAGTTTTGGAGCGATTTAATAAGATTGGTTTTTTGCAAACAAGAATAATAGATTTCCGAAAAGATAATGAAATAAAAAACCCTGATTTTGAAATTTTAGATCAGTTTATAAATCCTAAAAATCTTAGTAAATTTTCGAAAAAGTTTGGAAAAGCCGACATCATAATATCAAGACATTTTTTGGAGCACACACATTCGATCAAAGATTTTTTAAATGGAACTAAATTTTTATTAAAAGGGAGCAAATTGGGTTATATTTTTTTTGAAGTCCCAGATTGTGAGAGATCCCTCAAGGCTTTCGATTATCCAATGATATGGGAACAACATAAAGTATATTTTACAAATTACACTTTTAATGCAACTCTAAAGAAATTTAATTTTAAAAAAATATTTTCTGGTCTTGCAAAATATAAGTATGAAGATTGTTTGTTATATATTGGAAAACTTAATGATTTTGAAAATATAAAAAATAAAACAAGTAAAAAAAAATTACAAAAAGAAATAAATACAGCACAAAAATTTTTTTCTAAATTCAAAGTTTTTAAAAATAAAATTTTTTTATTTTTTAAAAATTTGAAAAAGAATAATGTAAATATTGCTCTTTACGGCGGTGGTCACAACGGAGTGATATTTTTAAGTTTATTTAAGATAAAAAGATTTATTGATTTAGTTTTAGATGACAATAGAAACTTTCAAGAATTATTTTTGCCTGGTTCAGATTTAAGAGTAAAAAATCCTAAACATATTAATAAAAAAATAGATTATTGTTTTTTAAGTGCAAATTTTGAAAATGAAAAAAAGATTATTAAGAAAAATAAAAATCTATTATCTAAAAATGGTAAATTTGTTTCCATTTCTTTTCATAACCCTAAAGGGATAAAAAAATTTTTAAGTAAATGAAAAAGGAGCATACACTTATTATAGGGGGTTCAGGTACTTTTGGACAAGAGCTTTACAAAAAGTATGACACCAATAAAGTATTATTCACTTTTAACAAAAACTTTATCAAAAAAGGCATTAAATTTGACGCTATCAATATGGATTTTGAAAAAACAATTAAAAATTTGAACGAAATTAAAACAGCAATTTTATTGCTAGCACATAAAGATATTAATTATTGTTTTGAAAACAAAGAATATTCTAATCTAATAAATGTGATTAAAATAAAGGAAATTCTTAATTATCTAAAAAAATATAAAATTAAGCCAATTTTTTTATCAACTGATTTTGTTTTTTCTGGAAAAAAAGGAAATTACACCGAGGATGATAAACCTGATCCTATAGTACTATATGGTAAACAAAAATTAGAAATTGAAAATTTTATAAAAGACAAATTTAATGATTATTTAATTTTTCGGCTATCCAAAACTTTCTCACTCAAAAAGAATGATAATGCACCCTTCTATAGCTGGTTAAATTTTTTTAGTAAAAAAAAAATTTATTGTGCTACTGATCAAGTTTATAATCCTATCAGTATCGAGGATGCTGCAAAAATAGTTTTTCAAATTTCAAATAAAAATCTAAATGGTATTTTTAATTTAGCGGGTCCCGAGAGTTTTTCTAGATATCAAATATTTGAAAAATTATATAAAGAATACTTGAAATTTAAAGATATAAAAGTACAGTTAGTTGATTGTAAATTTAACGATCTAAAAAAAAATCTAGAACAGTGGCCTTTAAATACTTCCATGGTAATGAATAAAACATTAAAAAATTCAGATATTGCCTTTCTAAGAATTGATGAAGTAATTAAAGAATCGGTAAGCAAGTATTTCAGATGACCGTTACTCCAAAGATGAAAATACCGTCAATATTTGTAGGATGTGGCCAATTTGGACTGCAAAGGTTGCAAGTTTTAATTGAGAAAACAAATTTTATACCTGTCGCCTGTGTTGATAAAAATATTTCACAAGCAAAAAATAAACTAAGCTCTATGAAAGAGGCAAAAAAGCTTAACTTAGAAAATAGAGTTTTTCCTAGTATTAAAAAAGCTGTCGCAAAATATAATGCTTTAGCTTGCTTTATTTTCGTCGCAGCCGATCAACATGCAAATTTAGTTTCTCAAAGTTTAAAAAATAATTTACATACTTATTGTGTTAAACCAGTAGCAATAGATAAAAAAGAATTCAAAAAAATTTATTCAATAGTAAAAAAAAAAAAAAATTTACAGTTTCTTCAAGGCTATAATAATCAATGGAACGAGGCCGCAAATCATATGTATAAAACTATATATGAAGAAAAGGCAATTGGAAAAATATTAGGTGGACAATGTATTTGCTGGGGAAGACAAAACTTAAAGATATCACCACCACATATTGAGGTTAAAAAAAAGGGCATGTTTTATTTGGCATTAGCTTGTCATCAATTAAGTCAATTAGTTATGATAAATGGATTGCCTGAATTTGTGACTTCTTATGTTCACAAAAGAGTTGATAGAGATATAGGTCAACTTGGTGTGTTCGGAACATCAGGAGGACAATGTATTTTTGAGTATCCTGGTAAAATTCCATTTACTTATACTGGAACACGAGCTGCTCATGGTAATCCTTATGGATTTGCATCTAGATGGAGCGGGCAGTGGATCATACACGGTGAAAAAGGTGATTTAAAAAGAGACGGTGGACGGATAACTATTTTCAAAAATGGTCAAGTTGTTAGTGATAATTTTTTAAAAGACCTGGATAATAATTTACTTATAGATGAAGAAATTCAATTTTTAAAATTTTTTGATATGATAAAATTTTCAAAAAATAAGAATAATCCTTTAAAAAAAGTGCATGAAGACTCAGTTAATACTTGGATTTTAATGGAAGCATGTAATGAGTCAGCAAAATTAAACAAAAAAATTTCAATTAAAGATTTTAAGAAAAAAATATTAGGTAAAAATTAATAAAATGGAAAAGAAGAATTTACTAATAATTGGAGCAACCTCGGGCATTGTAATTTCTTGTCTAGATAAGTTTTTAGAAAATAAATACAATATATTTGCGACATATCATAGTGAGAAAAATCTTCAAAACATTCCAGACAAAATAAAAAATTCAAAAAAAATTAAATTTATAAAACTTGATTTAGGTTCTGAAAATGAGAAAATCATAAACGTACTTAAAAAAAATCAAGTAAAGGCAGATTCAATTATTTGTGCTGTTGGTGGTTCATTTGGAGTCAAAGATTATCCTACAGAAATAGATCCATGGCAAAAAATGTTAGATATTAACATTCTTAAGCATATTTTTATTAATAACTATTTCTTGAGCGGAATGAAAAAAAAAAAATTTGGTCGAATTTTATTTTTTTCAACTTCTGCAGTAGAGGATAAAAATGCGTCTATCGCTTATTCAACTGCCAAAGCTTTCTTGGAAAATTATGTAATTAAATCTGCAAATATTTTTGGAAAATACAATATTTTAATTAATTGTATTAAAACAAGCATAGTTGCAGCCAAAAACAATAATTGGTTTAAGGCTTCAGAAGAAAAACCAAAATTTGTGAAAGAATTTGCAAAAAAATATATTTCAGTTGAAAGAATTGGATCAGGTGACGATCTTGTAGATTTTATAGAACTTATAATATCAGAAAAAAATAAATTTATGAACGGTTCTATAGTTAGAATAGACAGTGGTTTAAAATAGCTATATTCTCAAACACTAGATTAACTAGTTGTCCAAAAATTGATAAATTTAAAAAAATATCTAAAAATTAGTTTATTTCTTAAGTATTTTAAGCTGTTAACATTATTTTTAATACTAGAAGTATGGCTTTATTTTTTAGCATCAATATTAATTTTATTTTTAAGAATTTTTAATAAATATTTTAATATTAGATTTGGTAGATGTAGAGTGGACGTCATCGGAAATAGTATTCACAATCTTGATTGTTATATTGGTGAAAAAAAATTATTTAAAAAAAATTTTAACGATTATTTTTTTGTCGGAGAAGATTGTTGCAACTCCTTTTTACTTAAATTGGTAAAAAGAAATCTTAAAATATTTTGGTTTATAAAATATTTTTATAAAATAGATAAACTGTTACCTGGAAAATCAAATCTATCAATATATCCTAGAGATTATAGATTAATTGGCTCGGGAGGAACTGATCCAGATAAAATAATATCTAAAACTAAGAACAATATAGTCTTTAGCAATGAGGAAAACGAACTTGGTTTTAAATATTTAAGAGAGGTAGGAATAAACTCAAAAAAATTTGTTTGTTTTATATTTAGGAATGAATCTTACAAAAAAAATTATTATCCAAAAATCAATTTCTCTTATCATAATTATAGAAATACAAATATTGAGAGCTATTACGAAGCTTTAAATTATTTCACAAGAAAAGGTTATTACGTAATTAGAATGGGAAAAGGTGAAGATCATCCAATAAAAATTAAAAATGATAAAATTATTGATTATTCATTTTCAAAATTCAGATCAGATTTTTTGGATATTTGGTTGATGAGCCAATGTGACATTTGTTTCACATCAGGAACTGGCTTAGATGACGTTGCTCTGGCTTTTAGAAAACCAATATTAAATGTAAATTTAATACCCATGGCTTCGATAAGATCATATTATCCAAATATTTTATGTATTTTCAAGAAATTTAAATTTCAGGGTGAAAAAAAATATTTGAACTTATCTAAATTAATAAATCTTAACGCAGAAAATTTTTTTTATACACAAGAATATATCGCAAAAAAAATCTCTATAATAGATAATTCCCCTGAGGAAATAAAAAAAGCTGCAGAGGAAATGTATCTCAGAATAAATAATCAATGGGAAGATAGCGAAGTCTCAAATAACGATCAAATAAGGTTTTGGGATAAATTATTTTTATCTAAAAATTTTTCATCAGGTAAAAGATGGATTAATAAAGGATGTAAAATAGGATCGAACTTTCTAAAAGAAAATAAACACTTATTGAATTAAAAAATTATTATTATGAAAAAATTATTAAAATCAATAAATTATCTAATTATAGGATTAGATAAGAAGCAGATAAAACGTCTTACGATAATATCAAGTTTATTGCTTGTAAGCGCGGTACTAGAAGCGATAGGTATTAGCTTAGTAATACCATTAGTATCTATTATTTTTGATCCAAATTATTTTTCAGATAATAGTTTTTTAAAACCATTTTTTTCTAACAAATTACAAATAAACATTATATTAACTTTAGTAGTCTTCTTATGTTTATTTTTTGTTTTGAAAAATTTATTCATTTTATTTCTTATTTGGACACAAAATAGATTAATAAATTTAACTGCTTTGGAAATGAATCAGAAACTTTATAAGACCTATCTAAACTCTCCTTATCAGTTTCACGCTATAACTAATAAAAGTGAACTGTATAATAATATTTCTCATATTACATTTTTTATAGCAGGTTTAGAGGCCTTAATGATCATTTTTGCAGAAACGTTAATACTGCTGTGTATTTTGATGTTCTTGCTGTATTTTGAGTTTTTTGGAACATTGGTAATTCTTTTAACTTTCATAATTTTTGCATTAATAATATTTATATTTTCATCTCAAAAACTTGCTAATTGGGGTAAAGCAAGATTTGAGCATACAGAAAAAAGAGTGAGAATAATAACTCAGGCGTTTTCAGGAATAAGGCAAATAAAGATATTAAATAAAGAAAATTACTTTTTTGATAAATTTAGTGAAAATGAAAAAGGAGATTTAAGCTTAAGAATCAAAGAAAAAATTATTAATTTAGTTCCAAGATTAGGTTTTGAAATAGCGTTCATTACATGCATCTTGAGTTTTCTATTGTATAAACTTAGTTTTAGCTTTAGAGCAGGTGAGATTATAACTTTGTTGGCCTTATATGCAGCGGCTTTTTTTAGAATATTTCCTTCAGCTATAAGAATTATGCATGAAATAAATAGATTATTAAATATTTCAAAAATAATTGAAAAGATTTTTTTTGAATTTAAATCTAGCAAAGACGAAGATATTGAGAAAAATAAAATAGGAGAGCAATTTTTATTGCAAAAAAATATAGAAGTTAAAAATTTAATTTTCAAATTTGATGGAGAGAAAAAAAATCTCATAAATTCTATAAACTTAGACATAAAGTTTGGTGAGAGAGTTGGTATCATAGGAAAAACAGGATCTGGAAAATCAACTTTTGTAAACTTAATCTCCGGATTAATTAAACCGCATTCAGGAACCGTGCTAATTGATGGAAATGATATTAATAAAAATTACAAATGTTGGCAAAAACAAATAGGTTATGTTTTTCCAGAAACGTTTCTATTAAACGATTCGATAAAGAACAATATTGCTTTAGGAGTAAAAGAGGAAAATATTGACAACGAATTGATCCAAAATGCTATTAAAAAAAGCGAATTATTTGATTTCGTTGATGAGCTAAATGAAAAAGCTGATACAAAAATAGGAGAATTTGGCGCAAAAATTTCAAGCGGTCAGAGACAACGTATTGGCATAGCTCGCGTGTTCTATCACAATCCAAAGCCTAAACTACTTATATTAGATGAAGCAACAAGCGCACTAAATTTAGAAGTAGAAAAAAAAATAATCAATCATATAAAAAATTTAGGAAGAGATATAACTGTTCTTATTGTTTCGCATAGAGAAAGTACATTAGCAAATTGTGATAGAATATTTAGAATAGAATCAGGAAGACTTAATCAAATTAAAAACTAAATGAATAAAAAAAGTTTTAATCAATTTTTTCAAGGAGTAAGAAAAACAATCAAAATATCCAAAGCCGAACTACATGAACCCTATTTTGATAATTTTGAAAAAAAAGCTTTAACAAAAGTAATTAATTCTACTTACGTTTCTAGTAAAGGAGAAAAAATAAATGAGTTTTCAAATTCTTTGAAAAAAATAATTAAATGTAATTATGTTATTCCAGTAATCAATGGTACTTCAGCTTTAGATATAATTTTAAAAGTTTTAAAGGTTGATTCCCGGCATGAAGTACTTCTCCCTACTTTATCCTTTGTGGCCACTGGGAATGCAATTTTATATCAAAATTCTACACCTCATTTCGTGGATTCCGAGTCGAGTAGTTTAGGTGTAGACCCAAATAAACTTGAAGTCTATCTTAGAAAAATTTGTAAAATTACAAAAAAAGGGTGTTTAAATATAAAAACAAAAAAAATAATAAAATGTTTGATTATCACACACGTATTTGGTCATTCTGCTAGAATTAAAGAAATTAAAAAAGTGTGTAAACTTTTTAAATTAATTTTAATTGAAGATGCTGCTGAAGGGCTAGGCACGCTATATGATGGTATACATGTAGGAAATTTCGGTTTATTATCAGCATTAAGTTTTAACGGGAATAAAATAATAACAACAGGTGGCGGGGGAGCTATACTTACCAATAATAAAAGATTATTTGAACTAGCAAGGCATATTTCAAGCACAGCAAAAGTTAATCATGAATACGAATACATTCATGACCAGCCAGGATATAACTATAGAATGCCTAACTTGAACGCAGCTTTAGGTTGTGCTCAGCTTAAAAAGTTGAACATTTTCTTGAAAAAAAAGAGAGT
>MDTA01180049.1_pt1 | contig 19919 bp, 11 predicted proteins | sample 811151 | NCBI WGS metagenome assembly MDTA01 (sample SAMN05326648, study PRJNA326480) | marine metagenome | isolation source: seawater | place: Indian Ocean: South | collected 2010 | reverse complement strand
GGGAACCCACTGAAATGTGCCTGAACTTGTTTCTCTATAGACTTTAAATTGTTCATCATCGGTGTCGTACCAAGTATCTCCTTCTTGAATATTTGATCCACTAGGAGTGCTTGCACCACGAAAATCTTGGTCTGCTAATTGTTTCAATGCATCTGAAACATTTGTTGCAGTAATTGTATTATAAGGAGTAAAGACAGTATTTGCAGCATCCTGATAAGCAGAAGGAACCGCATAATTATTTACTGTTACCGTAGTAGTTGAATCCTGAAGAGTAACAGCAACATCAGTAGCATTTGTAACATCTACTGTGGTTACTGCTTCGGTAATATCAACTTTTGTTCCTGCAGAATCTGGCATTATCTAGTAACTTCTGGGTTAATAGTAACACTTCCTTGTATTAACCGCTTAACTATAGCATCACTAGAAGTATAAATTTCTAAGTCATATACATATCTTCCTGCAGCAATACCAGTCGTAGTAGCCGCTGATAACTCCATTTTCATTGTTCCGGCTGTAGCATTAACCACACTACATGTAAAGGTTGCCGCAACAGTGGAGGATGCATGAGTTGAACGCATCTGTGCCCTGCCTGAGTAGCCAGTAAGATTTTTAGCCGATCCTCCCTCCGTAATTGTCAAGTCAATGGCAAAGTCGGAGCCTTGGTCGACCACTAAGTCATATGTTGCTGCGGTCATGTATATTCTCCATTCTGAAATTATATCTCAAAGGACATATTTAGTCAAGTTTTATTTTTGAGGTGGTTATTATGTACCTAAATAACCAATTTTTACTCTTGTAACAGTGGCGTTGCCTTCTGTATTTGGGCCGAATACTTCTATTTTCGATTCTGACTGGCCAGTTCCTCCAGCGGTTAATTCGATCCCTGAGTTTCCAGTTTTCTGGATAGACAAGTTATCAGTAGTAATACTTCCATCTACTACCAGTGCCCCGTTTATCATTTGAGTGGCAGTCGACCATAGGGCGTCAGCATTAACATATGAATCAGTAGTTGCTGAAGGAGTACCACTAGAGGCTCCACATGTATAAGCTTGAACACCTGTTACATCATCTCCACTCATAACTTTTACAATACATACATCTCCTTTTACAGAATACCCATAACCACCAGCATTTTCCCTTCCTATTGCACCCTTAATTTTCGCTGAAGTTATATTAGATGATGCAGTACTAGCTGCTACTATTGAGAAGAGTCCAGGACCTGATGCACCACCTGGACCTGTAGGTCCTGGTACGGTACTATCAGCACCTTCATATTCTACTGCTGCTTGCCATGTGAAATTGGTAGAACTTGCAGCTCCGGGAGCATGCTGCGGTTTGGTTCCTGTTGAAGCCCATAATTGATCACTACCAACAGGCACAGCTTCTGTCCAATTAGTTCCTGCTATACTGGCAGTAACGGTTGCTGCGTTACTAGGTTGTGTAGGCTTACTTGTAGCTCTTTGAAAAACTATTGCTGTTGATTGTCCCGTATTTCCCGCCGGTCCCGCAAGATTTAAACTACCCCCTAATGTCCAAACTCCGTTACCATTATACTTTAAATAGTTGGTGTCATTACCAATCCAGACCTTGCCTTCATGATTCAGAAAGAACCCGTCCCCACTACCACTCCACTGAGTTTTAGTTGGGGAATTAATCTGACCTGCCATGTTACTACCATCCGCATCCGTACTACCAACGGTTAGATCACTACCTACTTTTAAACTTCTTGTAAACGTTGTATTTGCTGCAAGTGTTTGAGCGGAAAGAGTATTATTAACAATTACACTTCCATCAAATACTTCTGTAACAGTTGCACTCCAATTTCCTGCTCCAACACTAGAGGCATCGGAAGTACCATTTCCAATATAAATTCTTGATGCGTGCTTAGCGCTAGTACCATTTGTAATTGTTAAAATATCATTAGGTCTTATAAAGCCGTCCGATGTTTCACTAATTACATATGCCGCAGCGTGCTGAGCATGAATACCACTTAAATTACCACTAGCTGCAAAATCTGCATATAGATCTGCATCAATATCATCACTATTTTCGCCTATATCAACTATTAGTGTTGTGCCTTCTCTTACTGGATTAGGAATTTTTTTAAGTGAAATGGTTTGCGTGTCTATGGTAGAGTCCGGAAATGTAACACCATTTTTAAGCGCTTTATTATCTTTAATTTGTATAGAAATGCTAGCAAAAACGGGGGCAGTAGTACCTGAAGCTATTCCTCCAGAATCCTCTGCATCTAATGAAACTGCTCCTGTTGAAGTATTAACTTTCGGGTTACAATTAGTACCAACAACTCCATCCTCGCTATTATCTGGCTGAGTATTACTTGAGTTAGGAAAAGTCTCATTGCTATCATCACCGTAACTGAATGTGTTATCTCCTGCAGAGCTGCTGTATTTTTCATAAGTTAACGTTACCTTGCCCTCAGGATCATCCCGAGTAATTACAGGTGTAGTAGCAAAGCCACTTACATCAGCAGTTCCATTTGATCGCGCAAGAAATAAATAATCGAAATTATTAAAATCAACTGTATACGTAGGATTAGTAAGATTTATTGAAGATAATGCTACTACTTCTACTGCTGTTGGGTCTCCATGACTACTATTAGAAATTGCTGTTTGATTCGGTTCTAGTTCGAATGCTTCTACATGTAAAATTACTGAATCTGTGTTTACAGCATAGCTTCCTACACCAGATCCTTTATCTCCTGTAGATTTTGGTTCATAGTTTGTATGAAGAATAAATGTATCATAACTTTGACTATTTGCACTACCATTCCAATAACTTATTCCTCCGTGTTGTGAGGAACCCTGAGTAGCATCACCAGTACCATTGGTAGATAAAAGATACTTATTATCAACATTTGTCCAATACCGATAAAACCATCTTTTACTTGTATCGAAATTCTTTAATGTTACTTTAAACTGTAAGTTTCCTGCATAACCACCACTACCTATATTATCAATGTTACCGGTAGGAGTAAGTCTTTTAGTTTGATGAGTATAAGATACCTGTACTCCGTTTGTGGGCTCCACTTGAATACTTCGTATAGCAACAGTTCCCTGAGCAGTAGCACTAACTCCCGCATCGCTAGAAGCAGGATAATAAGTAGAAGGCATCCAGATATAGTCACCCTGCTTTCCTCCTATAGGTCGAACTTTTTTCATATGCCGTACCCAAAAATATCGGGTTTGGGCACCGGAACCTTTAGGGAAAATTTGCTCTTCTTCTACTCCATTAAATATTGTCCTTGTTAATTTTGCTTGACTTCCTGAAGTAAAGCTTGCTGCTGTATGCATCCAGATTTCTGTTTTCCAAGTATCATCTTTCCACGAGGTTACTCCCGCAACAGTCTTATAGCCTGAAGCATTATTAGTCCAAGTTACATTTATACCTTTATTATCCTCAAGAGCGGCAGCAGCAGTATTACTAGGAGGTCCTGGTGCGTCCGGGCCTTTTACATGAGGGTCTACTGCTGCAATATCACTTTTACGTTTTGAAATTAAATAAGATTTATCATTGTGCTCTATTGCTGTTACTTGTACAGAACAATCTTCTCTAAAATTCAGATTAGAAATTCTGAAATATGTTCCTTTTTTATAAACTACTCCGCACCCAGTAGTTACTGTGCTATTGGGCGTAGGCTGATCCGTAGTAAAAGTAGTTGTAGAAGGTACAGTTGCTACTGTAAAGTAATTATCATTTAAGTCACTATCAATATTATCTGTAGTACTAGTAACATTTTTATATCTAACAACATCCCCTACTTTGAATCCATGTGGAGCAAGAGTAGTAGTAGTACTAGTAGAATATTGTTGAACTAGTAAATCATCACTACCCCAACCAAAGCGAGGATAAGACACTTGTATAATCGTACCCGCAAGAAGTAGGTTTCCTTTAGGCTCCATAACAAAGTTTATTTTCTTAGCATACCTACTTTGATCCAAATATTGCTTTGCATTTATTCTCGCATTAAAATAATTTATAATATGCGGAGTTTTTATATCTTCTTTCTTTGGAATATTTCTATCTTCTGCTAAATAGTTGGAATCAAAATAAGTTACAGAACGTTGTCCATATTCTTGTTGAGGATCAGGGAAGTTAACTGTAACAGTATTTTTAGATTGCTTTTGTCCGCTATCTTCAACTGTAATTGCACCTACAATATCATCCTCTCGAATAATTCTTGGGTCACTACCTGTGTAGCCATCTAATAGTGCTGCTGATTGAACGTCTAATTCGTATTTTCCGTTAGAGTATCTTAGTATTCCATTAAAATGAGCCAGTAGGCTATTAATATTCTCAAAAACTGTGGTTTTAGTATCAATTATAGGGCAGGCTTGATGTCTTGTAACTTCTCGTTGATTTTGACTCTGCCAGCCTAAGTATCTCCAATACTTAACATCATCACAATCATATAAAGAATACCCATTAACAGTAAATCCGGTAGGTCCAGATTGTTTTATAAGAGGATGTCCTTCAAAAGAAACTGACCCAGCTGCAGCTGCACCGTCACCAGTAAAAGTTCCTAGCCAAGGATTAATACTAGCATCTCCCCCACTACCAATTCTAGTTAATGTTATTCCTGTATTGTTTAAAAACCCAGAAGTTGCTTTATTAACTGTTCCATTCGATGCCGTATTTAGCCATGCACGTCCTATTTTATGATCATATAGAATTTGTCCTGTGGTATAAACTTTCCAATCAAACCATCTATGAGCTAACTTTCCAATACAATCAGTAAAGATTACTTGCTTATAGTTTGTTCCTGAAAATGCTACTGTAGTGGGAGTATCTTTTACTGTTCCCTGCCACTCAGTATTATTATTGTAGACATATTTGTAGCTCACACCTTTCACAACACTAGCACTATTTGGAAGAATAACTGTAATATCCGATCGTGTATCACATAATCTAGCTACTGTTTTGAAACTAGATAAATCAATATCTTTTTCTAAAGACAATCCCTTACCATATCTCTTGTTTGTTATATAATCTAATAATTGTATTGCTGGGTTTATTGAAACTCTAGTATCCTGTTGTACTTGTATCTTCATAGTATCCGCAGTTCTGCCGGATACTCCTGTAAAAGTCTTCGGTTCTAAACTAAAATCACTAGAAGCATCTATATCCCAGTCTTGATCAACTACTGCTACAACACTACCATCTATTGTTTTGTTCTTCTCGATTTTTCTTCGTTGTACAACTTTTGTTCCATCCGCTTTAATTCTGGTTAATGTTACAAAATAGTCTTTATAATAATCTTCTGTTGAAGTATTAATTCCTGAGCCTACAAGAACTATTGCCTTTGGCACTCTAACTGAGGCTATTGCATCTGTTGTCCAACCATCTGTAAAAGTAGAAACCCCTTGTAAAACCCCTGTAGTAGTATTTACACTATCAACATCGAAACCTGCAAAGTGTATTTTTGCTGCCACCTCTTCCGCAGTCCCATCAACAAATACTGGAGATACTTTTGCAACATATTCTATTACCTTTGACATAAATACACCATGCCCACTCTCAGCAGCTAGTGTAATATCAACCCCCTCGCTGGTATTCTCGGCAAAGCTAGCGACACCCACTCTTAAATCTTTATTAATAGATCCTGATATAAGAGCATGGTCATAGGTAGTCATGTAAAATTTATTAGAACCACTTTGAATATAAAAAGCTGTAGTAGTACCTAAGCCAGGATCACTTGCGAATCTCCATTTTTGTATCTCATTATTATCTTCATCCACATAGGTATAAAAATCTGCTAATACTACAGTACTTATTGTAGAGTCATCTGAAGTTTTCTTTACAGTAACACTCTCTCCTAACTGAAAAGTAGTAGCAGCTGCAGAAGTTTGTTTCAAATCTTTTCTATAAGAAAAATCATAATCATAGCATGGAAGAATTCTACCACGAACAACAAAATCCATCTCTGGTATTTCTAAATCATCCTCAGTAATATCAAAATTAGCTACTACATATGCTGTATCTAGTAGTCTATGGTTTGGTCCCCAATAGTTTGATTTATCTGTATCATCAAAATATTGATGTTGCAGCATAAATCCTCCGCCACTATTAGATTCGGCGGCTTTTTTAGTTAGTAAATTATCTGATTCTTGATCTGGCTTTCCTCTGTGGAAAATTATTCTACCATTAATAGGAGAAGTAAAATTATGAGCTTTTTCATGACGAATACCGCTGGTTGGGTCTAAGTCACTATCTTCATATGTATCGGCCTCAGTCCATCCTGCATCGGGAGTCCAAAGTAGTTGAGATCTAGGTCCTCCCGTTTGGTCAACTCCGGTTAACTGAAGTGTTTGGTAAGGCCCGGCATACACATAACCATAAGCAGAAGAGGAATGATAATTCCTACCTTTTAAAGTATCACCTCTATCTTTTCTACCCTCACAAACAACACTTACCGCTTCCCCTCCTGTCGCACGAGCATCATTATCATTCTCATCCGCACAAATTCTACTCTGATCGTCTAGATAAATATCATAAAGTCCTGCTATTTCTCCTTCACATAATGCATAGGCGGCATAGACATCAGAAGTGTCCGTTCTTCCTAAATCTACAAAAATAGGAAAACTATCAATACGGTTGACTCCGTATACGACAGGTAATCTTCTAGCATCAAGATTAAACTTTAATTCTATAGATCGTTCAACCTGTACTTCATATTCTATGGTCTTACCAGAACCTAAACCCAAAAACCCTGATTTCTTAAACTTATACCTAGTTTCGGTTGCTTGATACTTAGCTATTAAATTAATGGCTTGCTCTGAGTGCATGAAACCAAAATCATTAACATATTCGGGTCGAATTAATGCTGCAAAATCACTTTCGCCTTGTCCATTAATTCCTCGATGTTCTGTATCTGAAGTTACTCGTCCGTTAATTGTAACAAAGTCACCCCAATGACTAGTAAGGTTCCATATAACTTCTGACTGCTTATTCGGATCTTCTTTTACTTTAACCCCGGCAATAATTCCTTTAAAAATAAGAAAAGGACCTGGTATATACGTTCCTGATCCGGGAGGGGTTACGGGTCCAAGTACTTGTCCAGTTGTAGGGTCTAGTAATGCTTTATAAATAAAAACTTCTCTATTAATATAATGTGCATAACTGGATTCATCTTTATCCATAAAAGGACTTGTATGTTCTTCGGTTTCTATTGTAAAAGTATAACTAGTATTATTTGTAGCGGATACTGCACCTGCTTCAGCAATTATTGAAATCTTTTTATTATCATCTTTAAACTTATTAATAATGATAAATTTACCATTATTTCCATCATTAGAAGAAATTCGTAATTTATCACCTTCTGTAAACCCTGCATCTATCCAACTTTCTCCAATAGTTATTGTTAAAGCACTAATATCTATAGTTGTAGAACTTGGAGAAAGTATAGTATTTAGTCCAATACTGTCTATATTTAAGGACATACTAGTTGCTTTAGCCTGTGTGGTTTCTGCAACTTGTCCTACTTTTAATAGTCTTTCGGCAACATAAACTTGAGTTCCATTACTATTACCTAAGGAATCCTCTGTTCCATCATCAAAAGAAATATTATGAGAAGCATCCGTCAAATAGGAGTAGTCTCTTGCAGTTTCTGCAACAGCTCCTGTAACGGTTTTTATTGGTTTTTCAAATTTTACAAGATGAGCATACATAAACCCCTCATGGCTTTGGAGTTTAGTAGTAATAGTAGAATTTAAGGGACGTACGGTTTTTATAGTCATGATTCAGATTCTTCAACTTTTAAGCTATATTTGTAAAGATTATTAATATCTAAGGAATACTTAGTTATTGCTTTTGGTAATACTACTCTAATTAAGGGATTGTAAAAATTTAATCTACGACCTGTAGAAGAATCCCCCGCATGTACGTCTTTCGATAGCCCAGGAGTAAAGTGAATTAAAACTTGATTAACAGTAGGTTGAGTTCCACCGTTTAAGTAATCAACATTTGTTTCTACTCTAGTTACCATATACGCTTTTGTGTGATTTGAAGAATCAGAGTCGGAAATAGTAAATAAGTCACCAGCAGTCGGTGAGCCCTGTCCCAAATAATTGTAGGTTTGATACCAACCTGGAGAACTACCCGCACTACCTGCCCCATTTACTTTAAATGTTAAATTTCCACTCGCACCAATCAAGGTAGAGCTAATAGTAATGTCTTCATTATCAACATATCCACTACCAGGGTTACGAACTGTTACTGTAGGAGCGTGTGCACTAGTCGTAGTAGTAGTAACATCAAAAGTAGCCCCAGTTCCGCTAGCACTACTAGTAGAAGCTACATTCGTATATGTTGTAGCGGCCGAAAAAGTACGACTGTCTAAAACAGTATCAATGGCAGGAATAGACCCCGTAATACCTACACGTCTGCCTCGTAATAACATCGAAGTAGAACCGGAAGATACTGCGGCAGTAGGATACAAGCATAATGGATTAGTAGAATCCGATAAGTTAGTACTAAATGTACTATTTTGAGGTGTTCTGTATTGGGGTAAAGACACGTAAAACGGATTAAGCGGTCCGTTTCTGTGAAGAAGGAAGTTATAAATTGGCATAAATTGTTCTTGAGTCATAGGATTATACCCAATATCAATATTCCATTTATGCCCCGCTATTGCTCTAGCACTAACTCTATTTGAATTGGTTCTTGAAGTAATAGTTTTTTGATCTGCCGTTAAAGCCACAGAAGAATAACCAGGGCCGGCTGTTCCTGTTGATAATGGTTGACCCGCAGCTCCTATTTTATTATTAGGATCGGGTAAAATATCCATATAAGCACTAAAAGTTGCCATTATGCTCTCCTATATCCTGCGAATGGAGCACTATAAATGCTTGTATCTACATTTTCAAGAAATGGATCTCCATACTCATTTGCTGCTGATCGTATCATACCAATTATATTTCCTTGTTGTTCTGTTAAAACATCTTCAACACCTACTGCATCAATAGTACTAATGTTAAATGTTACGTTTGTATTTGTACCCATTCCACCAATATCATCGTTTGGAATAATTGTTCCTGGCTGTTCAGGCATAAACAATTCTGGGCCTTGCTCGCCAACTACATATCCTACTGAACCTCCTTCTGCTCTATGCTCTTTACCATAGAAGGCTCCTTGGAAGTTCTCTGGTCCGCCTATTCCTTGAGCACCCCGTAGATATGATAACTCGCCCGCTGCTGATTGGGATTTGGCTATATCAATACTACTCCTACGTTTTCCTGCTGAGGCTGTGGAAGGCGTGTCAGGAACGGTACTAGCGCCTCCTTGATATTGCATACTATTTATCATTGCAATTTGTTGAGCACCCATAGCAGCAATAAGTGCTGCAAAGACAAACCCCATTGGCCAACCCCATTGCCCAATAGCTTGCATCATTCCCTGAGCCGTGGCCATTGCTGCTGTTGCGGCTTTATACTTTTTATCTTTTTCAAAAGCTTGACGTTTCATTGCTTCTTTCTTAGCTTCTAATGCTTTTATTTTTGCGACAGACTCTTTTGACTTGCCATCTCGTTTTTTCTCTGCTTCAATTTCTCTTTCAATACCTGCTACTACTTGTGCTGATTTTGCAGCATGTATAGCACCCATTTGAGCAACCATAGCAGTACCAACTTTCAACATTTCTGCCGCACCTGCTGCAAAGTTCTTAAAGCCTTCATTACTAAAAAGGTCTCCCGAAAACATGTTCTGAAGGTTTTCTACAGCCTCATCTGTCGTCATTTTTTCAATAGCATCTCCTAAAACAAAGAAACCGTTTATTGCTTGAGCCATTGCTTTTCCTTCAGGCCCCATTGCTTCTAAACTTGATATCATTGGGGCCATAGCCATATGCAGTGCTTCAAACCTACTACCTTCTTTTTTAAGCATGTCTTCAAATACGTCGCTACCCATAATGGTACTAGTCATTCCGGCACCTGTAGGATCTAGACCTTGATTCTGTGCTTTCTTAGCTTTTAGAATTGCTAATTCTAAATCTAATTTCTTCTTGATCTCATCTAATTCTTGTTTTCGTTCAGCGGAGGCCGTTTTATACTCTTGTCGATTTTGCTCTATAGCCGCGGCTTTCTGAGAAATAGCTAATTGGTCCTTTAAAATACGGCCTGACTCCCCTGATAATGCATTAACAATAACACTTTGTCGCTCAAGCCGTCGCATAGTCTTTACAACGTCTTCTAATGACTCTTTATAGTCGTCCCAGGTTTCTCCTGTCTTTTTAAGAGCTTCTTGTAAATATTTTTTTACTTCTGCAGCTTTTTTACTATCTGCATTAAGCTCAGTATAACTATCTGCGGTGTTTTTAGCAGTTTTCTCTAGTTGATCCATATCATATAAAATTGCTGAAAAATCACTAGCATCTTCACCTAGCACTCTAAGAAAGTCCCTGGTTTCGTCTTTTAAAGATGCGAAACCTGATGTTGCGTCTAAAGCTACTGTCTGTAATCTTTCTATTTCTTTCACATCTTTTCCGGCAATAGCGGCATACATAGCCGGAGCAGTTTCCTTTAGCCCTTTCATAGAAATTAATAAATCATCCCAGGCTGCTTTTTGTTGTTCTGCAGTTAATAAATCTTGTGTTCCAGATTTCCTTTTAACTCCGTCTATTATTTTATATAATTGTTGTTGTTGTTTTATAGATTTGGCTTGTGCCAAGATACCAAGACTGCCCAAATTTGTTGCGATAGCGTGTTCTTTTTCTGCACCAGTTTTTTCACGCAACCCTTCTACCATAGCATTTAGTGAGTTTTGCATTGCTTCACTATTTTTATAGATATCATCCATGGCTTCGTCGCCTTGAAGAGCTCGTTGATTCTCCAGTTGTGTAGTTAGGAAAGATGCAGCAACTCCTGTTTTCAGAAAACCTTTTTCCATTCTTTTTGAGCCTTTCTCTATTTTAAGCATATCTTTATCAAGCTTTCCCCAGTCGTCAGGCAAAGGCTTAAACTCAATTCCAGGAATTATATTTGCTGCCGATATCGCAAAGTTTAAAACTGACTTTATTTTATCAATAAACCAATTATAAAATTTTGTAAACTGCTCACTTAGCCAATTTAAAGGCTCTGCAAAGGCATCTAACATATTATCTAAAGATCTCATAAAGCTCATGGCTATATCGAAAGGAGCAGACATTAAACCTTTTAAGGTTTCAAATAGCATTACAAAAGCACCAATAATACCTCCTATTTTGAAGGCTTTACCCATAAGTTTGCCTGACCAAATAGCAGCTTTTGCAATCCCTCTCATTGCACCTACACCGGCTGCTTTCACACCTTTAAAAACTACTTTAGCCCCTTTTCCAAAAACTTTCACTGACTTAGTAGCAACACGAGACCACTGTCTCCACCACTTATCATCAAGAGCTTTTCTCATCTCTCTAAGAGCTTCTTTACTTGCACCCTCAAAAACTCCGCTTATCACTTTTCCGTGTTGCTTATACTGTGCTTCAGCACGTTTTAGTGCGGCTTTTAATGCTGCTCTTTTCTGTCCTGTTAATTCTTCTCCGCCCGCAAGTGCTTGTACTGTTTTACTTTTACTTTCTTTACCACCCAGCTTTTCAGCGGCTGCTTTTCTTCTTGCTGCAGCAAGTGCTTTCATAGCATCTATTTCTTGCCCTATTTCAGTAACTACATCTTTAACATCTTGTTTTGCATTATCATAAGCAGTATCATGCTCCTTTCCATAATTCTCTACTTTTTCTCCTAACTTATCAAACATAGGCATTTGCTTCATAATATGAATACCTAAAGCACCAAATACTGCAATGGCTGCAATAGCACTTCGATTAATAACATTCGCAATACCTTCCAGCATTGGTAGGAAAAATTGAGTTCCTTTCTGAACTAAATCTTCAAAGGTTTTAGATAGCTCTACAAATGCATTCTTTTTCGGGTCTTGGGCCCCAAATAAATCATCAAGCTGTCTTTGAGTTTCTAATAATACGGCTTGACTGCGTTGCGCAGTAGTAAGTTCGTCGGCTTGCTTACCAATCATTGCAGCATAGTTCTCAGTTGCGTCTGCTAAGCGAAGAGTTATACCTAGTTCATCCAACAGTTCTGGTTCTGCTTTAGAAGCACCTCTTAGTAGTCTATCAAAAGAATCCTCAAAACCTCTACCTAAAGCAGTAGATGCTTTTTTGGCTCCTTTTGCTAAATCTTCTAACTGTTTAGGACTAAATCCTTTAGCAACACCTATTGCTGCTGCTTGAGCCGCCTCTCTAAAACCAAGCATACCTGAACTGGCTTCTCTTAAGCGTTGTGTGACAGCACTAAGTGCCATGCCTGTATTAGTAGCATAGGATACTTGGGATTCTTCAAGATTTCTTACGTCTGCAGCTTTTTTAAGGAAGTTAAAGGCGGCTGAAAGAGCAAACACGTTAGCCGCAAGAGTGGCGTAAGCAGGCACAAGACCTCCAGAGATGCCTTGTGCCATTTTAGCGTTATTTTTTGTATTATTTGCCGAAGTTTGAGCAAGACCTTTTAATGCGCGGTCTTTACTTCTAGCACTCTTGGTGCTTTGCTCTGCAGCTTCACCAAATTCTTCTGTTGCTTTTGCTGCACCTTCTGCTTCGTTAGCGATCTGTTTAAGACTACCGTCCTTGTCGATTACGAATTTGATGGTTACTATTTGATCCGCCACTATGCTTTCTCTTTAGCTTTTCATGCTCTCGCTTCAGTTGGTCTGAAGACTGCTTTATTGCATTCCTTTCTAGCCAGAGTAGGACTTCAAAGAAAAAATCATGATCTGATTCATGAACATTGTGTAAATCCATGAAAACTTTCAGATTAGTATAATCCTTTCCCATAAAGCCAATGTCAGGATATACTCTATCACCTGACATGTTAAATATTGAAATTGCTTGTTGTGCAACTTCAGGTAAATCTTCTATTGTTGCCGGAATATCTTCTTCTACTATTTCCAGCCCCATCTGTTCTTGCATCTCGAAATAACGCTCTGGCGTCATTTTACTTTCCAGATTTTTGAACAGTCCCTCCAGTCTTTTTAGGCAAATCTCCCTTTGTGCCATCACGAAAGTTGTCAAGATCAAAGACTACCTCGTTGAGCCATGTATCAAATTCGTTAGAGTCACCTACTAAAATTTCCGCATTATCTAATGTATACGGGAGTTCTTCCTTTGGGTCTTTATCCGTTATATCTACTAATATTAAAGTCTCTAAATGTTTTAAAGTTAACCCCTTCCAATCTTTAACAACTGCTTTTGAGAACTGTGTTAAAAACTTATCTTCATCAAGAATTTCTTCTGCCATTCTTGTTTTTCGGTTAAACTTTGTGGTGGTACACTTTTTTCTAAGACCTGTTAGTTCTTTTCTTGAAAGGTTGGCAACTTTTACAGAAAAACCATCTAATCCTGAAAAGTCTATCCAAACGTCTTTACTGTTAACTACTAAATTTCTTAATTCCATACTACTTGTTACTCCTACGTTGTATTATATGTTATTACACTTGAAAGATTTGTGGGATTTTGTGTCATTCTAAAATTATACTCTTCTTCAAGTACTGGCCCTTCTTTAAGGCGATTAGTAAATGCACAATTACTCATATTGAAGTCAAAACCATAAAAAGTTCCATCAACTTCTTGACCCGCTTTTATGCGTAGACTTGTATCAGTACCCCACGTAAAAAAATCACTACCGGTATTACCAGTTAAATATCGGGAAAGTCCCCCAGCTAAAACTCTTTTGCCTATTACGAAGGTGGAGGGAAACTGTGAGGTGGCTGCATTTGTTGCATCAATCCCACCTTGTACAGTATTATACCTCTGCCACTCAACTTCGTTCTGTAACTCGATATTTACTCTACTAACACTTTCCGAAATATCAGAACCTCCGAGTTCAGCCATATTTATCCGTACCAGATTATAGGTAGGAGATGAAGTATAAGACTGTAAAGTACCTGGTATTGTATACGAGGCGGCAGTCCCTACTTTAGATAGCTTAGATGCGTCTCCTTGTATGCCTAAACTCAGGGGTTTTAATTTCTCAATTATGAACGACCCATTTGTAATAACGCATTTTTCAAGTTTAAATACATCTTGCTCTGTAGATATGTATAAATCAAATGTCGCATAGTCAAGAAGCCTGTCGAAAACAACTTTCCTATGATTTTCCCGTATTGCTGCAGTCTGAAATGAAAAATTAGCCGCATTTGCGGAGTTAATAGTAGACGCTTCAAAAACATCAGTTTGCGAATGAAGCGTTTTTACTGAATAACTATTTTCTCTAAAAGTTTGACTGAATGATATATTAGTTACATCTATCCTGTACTTTAAGCTGTTATAAACAACATAAACTTTTGCTTCTTTGAGAAAATTATAATTTGCCATTTCATCCCGTTTATACGATAAAGGGCTCCAAAGAGCCCTCTTCTCTTTACCCTATATATTATATTTCAAAACACCAACAATGTCAAGAATTATTTTTTAGGGGTTATACGCCAATGTACTTAAGCGTTACTTCATCACCTTCACTCAAACCTGTACCCAGTCCGTGGAAGTTGGTTTCTAATGAAATTACATCTTCTACAGAGTGGCTTGGTATTTCTAGGTGGGCTGTAGGAATGGATATTTCAAAGCGAGGCTTTGTTGAATCCGTTCCACCGACCTGTAAAGTAATCGCAAATTTGTTAATAACAGTATTGATATCTGATACTAAATCTGCGAACAAATCTCGGCTTCGGTTAGTAGCAGCATCCGAACTAGCTAAATAACAAGTAGCACTTCCTGTAACGGTACGTGTTCCTGTAATATGCTCGATCGGCTGGTTAACCTTACCAAGTTCTTCCGGCGTTAGGTAAGAAATATTGTTACTAATAGTAACGTTTCCACCTGTTAATGCCACTGAGTAACTAGTCTCATAAGTGTCAGAGTTTCCTGCAGCGTTTGTAAACGTTGTAGAACTCTGGAAAGTACTCTCAGGCGCTAGTGTTAGCTGCGTTAGTCGGTTACGAATAAAGTTTCCAGTATCAGTAGTGCCTTCATCAATTGCTGCCCACCAGTTGTTTCCTGCAGTTGGGTTAATATAGAATCGGTCACTATCGTTAGTGTCAATCCATATTGCACCCGCTCCATGGCTTCCTGAGTCAGGAGCTTGTGGAGAAGTATTATCTGCATGGTATTGTCCTGCTGCTATAGCACTGGCATCAGTGGTATCTTCCTGTACTTCTTTAATTTGACCTGCCATGCCTGACCAGTTAACCGTTGCAATACCATCAATATCGAAGTCAATTGATGCTTCGTTAACAACCGCATTTTCTAGTTTATAAAGCAATCGTCCAGCACTTCTATCACTAAATACATAATATAAATTGAATGTACCTAATGCTGCACGGCTGGAGTCATAGAAGTTAATATCTAGATCCGTTGTATCTGCTGCTGCACTTGTTGAAGTCACTGTAAGAGTTACATTATCCGCAGTAGTACTACCACCTAATGAGGCTCCAGTAATTGTAATTACATCACCAGTAACCCAGCCAATTCCTCTTTCTGATATGCTTGCAGTTACATCTCTATTACTACCATCATGAGTAAGTGTAAGTGTTACAACAGCATTAGCACCATTCGTACTATCAGTACTTGCGCCCGATGTACTGCCTCCTAAAGTGCTATTACTTACTGTATATGTATAAGTTTTCACTTCGCTTGCAGAACCACCTGCGTTACCTTCGATTGTTCCACCGAGAGTCATATCACTAATTGCACCACCGGCCGCGGGCGATGCCCATTTTCCAGTAGTTGCTGTATAAGTATTCTTACCTGCCATTGCAACCCAAAGGGCTTCTTCAACAGCGTGATGAGTATTCGCAGTATTATCTGCGATACCTTTTTTAGCTCCACCAGCTGCTCCTGCTGCTCCAACGGCTCCACCATCTAAGTTACCTGAGCATCCTGCGGATTTAAAAGGTCGAATATAAGTACTGAAAGACCACTCTGCCGCAGATAGAGAGTCAGTAAACATTTTACGACCTCTACGTGACTTACCAGTAGAGTCCTCCATCTCGTTCAACGTTATTTCTGATGCGTTCGTTGCCTGAGAGAAACTAAATCCATCAAGCACCGGAATCGACCAGAGATATCCGTCTTTTTCCATGTAGAGTCGCGAGTCTCTACTAAAATGTAAATATTCTGCCATAGTTTAATCTCCTATGATCCTGAAAAGACTGGTCGTGAATATTTATTCGTGCCAGAATTTTCTAATAACGAACCTCTATAAGTATCTCGCCAACACCTAGCGGCTCGAGTACACCTTCATCAGTATCAATACTGAGGACTGTGATTTGTTGCGTATAAAAAACATTATTTGCTTTGTCTGTATACGTCAATCTAGAATTGTCTTCTATAACTGTTTCGATGTCTTCCATCAATTGATTTAATGCCTCTTGTGCATCCTCATCTTGTACATAACATCTAATAGTTACAGATAGAAACCTGTCTCTAACTCCTGCTGACTGGTACTCTCTAGTTTCACTACCAGCATTTAAATGAATTGCAGGAAATTCATCTACTTCATCCCAGAACTTTAATCTAGGATGAACATTTTCACCTACATCTGTTAAGAAAGCTCCTTGTCCATCTATTGTCTTTAATTTAGTGACAAGAGCTTCAATTATCCTTGCACGTCTAGAAGCATAAGTTCTTGAAGTCATTATAGTCTCCTAGTGTACAAACGTCCCGGTATACCATGTTGTGATGCTATTTCCCTGACTGAAACATCAATTAGACTTCTCGGATCTCTATTAGAATCTGAAAATCTAGTACCACTAGATGCTTCAAATGCTTCATAAGGATCTCTCATATAGGTATAACCAATACTAGCGAAACCTCCCGCAGTTTTAGTTATATCTACTACTTTTGCACTTGATGCTAACCGTCCTGTTCTATTCTCCAATCTTGGCAATTTCATATTTTTTGCCACCACATCAGGTAGCTGTTTATTAATTATAGGTATTAACCTTTTTAAAGAAACTCCACTTCTTGCTTTAGCTCGTGCAGTTCTTCTAGCTGCTATTCCTGCAAGAGCACCGCCCGCTATAGCATTATATGTTTGCTTTTTGCCTTGCCCCACTCCTCCTTCTACCGGTAAGGAAACTCCTCGTGTTTGGTTATTAATTACTAAAGACTTTCCGGTAACTTTAGCGTTTCCTCGCCTTACAAATGGGTCTGTTGCCTCTTTAAGGGTTTCTTTTCCAAATTTTTCTATAGGACTATCAGAGCCTGATAGATTCGATATACTTTTTGCTAATTTATCTTTAAGCTTTTTAACTCTACTATTAATACTTCTTTGGTACTTTCTTGCTTTACCTCCATATACTTTATTCCAATTATTTGATTCGATAAAGATAGTATGGTTATCAGTATTACCATCTCGTATCATATGTAAATCAATATTATGTGCACTTAATAAGCTAAGAATTTCTGCTTCCGCTACAGATTTATTAGTTGCTGTATTATAATCTGTTTCTTTTGCTGAAGCTTCAAACGCAACTCTTAAAATAGATTCATATATACCAGTTCCATGCTCATGTCCTGCGTTCCACATTTGTCCGTGGGACTTCATTTGTTCGCCTGATTTTGTTCTCAGTCCTCGTGCTTCTTCTGATATTCCTGCGGCTGCATCAATTTTTGTAAAATAATCTTGTAGCTTCTTAAAGTAACTACCTAATGCTCCGTCATATGTCTTTTTTACTTTTCCAAAAACTTGATCTGGCTTAAACTTTCCTAAATCTCCTACATCTAACTCCTCAGTAAAAGAAAAATCAATTAGTCCAGTTTGTATATAAATTCTACTTATTCCATGGTCACCTTCATACCCTGAAATTACATTTGCAATAATATGTCCTGCCGCTGTTGCGCCGTCTTCAACTACTTTTATATCTCTACTAGTGAGTTCTCTGCCCATCCTGCGAAGCTGTTTTAGGGTTTCTTCTCCCAATTGAACATCGCTAAAGACAAAATGGTGAACTAGCTTATCGGCAGTTACTGTTCTATATTCTTTACTTTTTATTTTTAACTCTTCATGAAATCTTGTTAAAAAATTTAATAAATTTCTCTCTGCCATTAGAAATTTTTATATAAGTCTAAGACTCTCTTAATATGGTCTGGAAATGCCACATTATTAGTTTGACTTGAACTAGTATCATTCTGTATACTAGCACCACCAAGAACTTTTCTTGATTTGTGCTCATCTTTCAAGTAGTAAGTAATTAAATCAATTACTCCTAATTCTAAATCTTTTGGAAGGGCGCTCCAACCTGCAGTATAGACTACTTTAACGGCTCCCACACCTGTAGGCCAGTTTTTATATCCTGCCGAAGTAGTTCTAAGAACACTATCAGTACTAGATTCTAAATAGTATTCATACGCCCCTGTTGTTAATGTAGTGTAAGCGCCACTATAGGATGTGCGCTCTTGTACGCTAGTAATACTGTTAACTGGGCTCTCTGTTAGTTGTACAATATGAGTTCCCCAATCAACATTAATAATCTCTGTTTTTGCTGACGAATAGTAGTCAACAAAGCTATTAGCACAATAAGTTTTTACTAATTGACTAACGGAGGGAATCAACGCATTGATTCGCAAGTCTTCTTTAGGAGTACTTAAACCCTCTGCATCTTTATATGTTTGTAAAGTTATTAAATCTGCCATAAGTCAATTTTTAAAAACTTGGGGGAGGGATTACCTCCCCCGAGTTACTAGAATCACTATTGTAATTCTAATTAAGGGTATCAGTTTTTACTGATACTCGATTCTAACAGAAGGCTCATTGTTTGTTACGCCAGCAACTAATTCGTTAAATCCGAGTGATTGTGCTGCAACAATGGCCGTACGCTGACCAGCTACTTCGTAGTCAGTCTCAATGCTAACACCCTTCAGTCGGGGGATAACATAGTTACGTACGTTAACTGCGCAAGCAGCTGTACCTGTGAAGGCTCCAGTTTCTTTGGTGCCTTGAGCAAGTGCATCAGTAGCAACTACGGGAGATCCGTACATGCTTCCTACCGCACCGATTAACTTCATTGCGGTGTCTGAACCAACTTCTGACACGTCAGAGAAGGCAGCATCACTAATTAAGTTGTAGTACTGGTCAATACCTACAATGTATGCTACATCGTTGGGGTTAACACCATACTTGCCCATTTCTGATCGAATTGAAAGCAAGTTTGCACCTGTGATTGCATCGGAACTACCAGATGCATCAGGATCAGTTACGAGAGCAGAATCAGCTGCGAGGAAAGATCCAGCACCATCAGTACCAGCTCCACCTACTAGACCAGCGAAAGATGAATTACCAACAAGGATTGCCTTATCGATTGCTTTCGCATGTGCACGTGCAAGAGCCGAAGTAATTATAGGCAGAACGCTTATAACAACTTGCTCATCTGTATCGTTCGCTATGAACGTACCAGAGATCAATCTGAACGCTTGTAACAATACGCGATTAACGTTATAGTTATTATCGCTTGCACCTGCTTCTTCCAACAAGTTAGCAGTAGTCTCTAGACCAGTTGCATTCCAGTTGGCGTCCTCAGTATCAGGGGCTACTGGTAGTACAGTTGCACCTGAAGCTACTTGAATCTCACGGAATAAGGGAGCGACTTTCTGCTCAAGTCTTACTTCCTCTTCAAAAGCTTGAGAAACACTTACGTCGATACCAGCTGCGCTAGTAGCATCGTAGGTAACGCCTGCTTTCTGGAGAATATCCTTAGCATAGGCAGTATCCCAACCTTTACGAGTAACTTTTCCAAGAATATGGGCTTGGAGTAGATCCTTGCCATGCTTGGTGACGTCTCCACGTCCACGATTTTCAAAAACACGCTTTGAATCACGCATCTTTTCAATCTCTTCAGCCTTCTCTTTGAGATCGGCTTCATGCTGCTTC
>MDTA01006982.1_pt1 | contig 19920 bp, 19 predicted proteins | sample 811151 | NCBI WGS metagenome assembly MDTA01 (sample SAMN05326648, study PRJNA326480) | marine metagenome | isolation source: seawater | place: Indian Ocean: South | collected 2010 | reverse complement strand
TGAGAAAAAAAACACCTATTAAAAAACCTTCAGGATATTATGTTAAAATTATGAAAAATGGGTATCGACAAAATAACTTTAAATTTTTACAAAATTTATAAATATTTTGCCAAAGCTTTGCTTGCTCTTTCTGCTGATGGGATTGAAGTTTTAAATCTATCTAAAATTAATTGAGTTTTACGTATTTGCTCTTTGATTTTAGTTGGATCATTTAAATAGGAACTAACGTGATCATATATATTTTTAGGATTACATTTTGATTGTAACAACTCTGGAATTATTTCTTCTTTTGCGGCAATATTAATTAAATTTGCATAATTAGTTTTCACCAAAGATTTCACGATTATATAGTTTATTAGATTCATTTTATAAATGATAACTGAGGGAATTTTAGATTTACAAATCTCCAGTGAGACTGTTCCTGATTTTGCAACTGCAAAAACAGATTTTTTAAGTGTATGCGATTTTATTTTTTCATCACTAATAATTTCATAATTTGTAATTTGCTTAGAATCTATGAAAGATTTAATTAGTTTAGTAAGTTGTTTTGTTGTATGAAAAACATAAACTAAGTCTTCATAATTTTTATTCATTAATTCAATAAAATTTAGAAGGATAGGCATTAATATATTAACTTCTGATAATCTGCTTCCTGGAAAAACAGAAATTAATGCTTTATTTTTTTCTAAAATTTGATTGATATCAATTTTACTTTCATTTGATTTATCTAATAAAGGATGTCCCACAAATTCATTGCTCATATTTTCTTTATCGAAGTAAGGTTTTTCGAAATCAAATAATAACAAAATATGATCTATGAATTTTTTAATTTTTTTAACTCTACCTTGTCTCCATATCCAAACTTGTGGCGCTACATAATGAATTGTTTTTATTTTTGGAGAGATTTTTTTAACCCTCTCTGCAACTCTTAAAGTAAAGTCAGGGCTATCAACTGAAAATAAAATGTCAGGATTAAAACTTTTCACAGCTTTAACTGTTTCATTGATCTTTTTATTTATCTTTAAAATATTAAATAAAACTTTTGTAAATCCGATGTAAGTAATTTCGTTAAGTTCATAAATAGATTTTATTCCTAAAGATTTTAAATTTTCTCCACCAACGCTCAAATATTCAATATTTGGATTATTTTTTTTTAACTCTTTAATTACTTTTGAAGCTATTTTATCACCGGAAGGTTCCCCTGTTAGTATAAATACCTTTTTCATCTATACATCCTCCATAGTTCACCATTATCAGATAATAAATATAAATCTCCACTTTTATGAATTTTAATATCTCTTATTCTCCCTATATTTCCAGTAAAAATAATTTTTTCATTAATAAATTTAGAATTATCAAATTTTATTTTTCTAAGTGACTGATCTTTTAGTGATGTAACTAAAGCGTCTCCATTCCATTCTTTAAAAGTATCTCCTTTGTAAATTGTAACCGCGCTAACAGCAATGGAAGGGACCCAATATTTAATTGCTTTGGTAAAACCAGGTTTCCACTTAGGGCCAATTTTTGTTCCTGAGTAATTTGTTCCACCCCACCCTAAAATTTTCCATCCGTAATTTTCACCATAATTAACAGTGCCAAACCAATCGCCGCCTCTTGCACCATGATTTGTTATATAAATTTTATCATCAAATTGAGAAAAAGACATTCCTTGAGGATTTCTTACTCCGATCTGATAAATTTCTGGTAACCAATCTTTTTTAAGTTTAAATTTTGGATTATCTTTTGGGATTGATCCGTCTAAATTAATTCTGATAATGCTACCGGGGTGTTTAGTATAGTCTTGCGCAATCATACCTTTTCCCCTTTCACCTGCAGTTATATATAGGTGTTTATTTTTTATCACTATTCTTGATCCGAAATGATAACCAGAGTTGATTGGTGGTTCAGCTCTAAAAATATTCTTAAAAGACATTTGAAATTTATCAAATTTAGCTCTAGCTACAGAAGTACTAGACATACCATTAGATCTATTTTCAGAATAAGAAATAAAAACTATATTATCTTTGTACAAAATATCTAGTAAACCACCTTGTCCATCTTCCAGTACATTTAAATTATGAGATATTTTATTTATCTTTAAATCCTTTAAATTTATGAGTTTAATATTTCCAGGTTTCTCAGTAATAAGAATATAGTCTTTATCAATAAAAGATAAACTCCAAGGTCTTTCTAATCCCTCAATAATTTTTTCCAACTTAAATTCTTCAGCTTGAATAGAATTAAAAATTAATAAAAAAATTAAAACTATTTTTCTCATTTGACAATGATAAACATTTTGTTTTTATTCGCAAAATTAATACTTTGACTTTTATCTAAAAAAATATTTCTTTTATGTTTTAATACTAAGCCTTTTAGCCCTGCTTTCTTACTTTGTTTCAAAGTATCTATACCAACAGTTGGGAGATCTATTCTAACGTCCTGTTTTTTTTTAGGGAATTTTACTAAAACTCCCTTTAATTTATTTGAAGATTTATAGATTTTTTCCAACATTTTTTGAGTTCCGCTTTTACCTTCGACTCCAATTATTTTATTATTTCTTGCTATAGCTCCTTGAGTATGAGAAAAATTACCAGATCTGTTTACTGCGTTAATTGCACAATTAATATCTTTCTTATCATCAATATTAGGCTTTGTTTTAGTATAGATACCCTTAGACATAGAGAGCTCTGGAGTAAATTTATTTGAGCTTAAAGTTTCAATTTTCTCTGCTTTTAGAATTTTAATTATTTGTTTTAAAACTGCTGCATCCCCGAGCTTAGAACTCTTTATTATTTTAGGAAAATAATAAATACCCTTTAAGTCTAGTCTAATATTCTTTAGATTTGGCTTTTCCACCTTGCCAGCAAATAAAACTTTTTTACAATTATTTGATTTTAAAATTGATATTATTTTTCCAAATTGTCCAATTGAAACAGAATATGAATTTTTATTTTTTTTAAATTTTTTTTTTTTTGTAATATCTATAATAATATATTTGTATTTGTTACTTATCTTTTTTAAGATATAATTTGGAAATTTAGTTTCACCGAAAATTAACCCAATCATAAATTTAATTTTGCGGTGAACAAATTGGTCTTTTTTTATCTTTTTCTATAAATTTTATAACTTCACCTACAAGTTCATTTTCTTTGAATTCACCATTAATTTTATCCAAATTCTCATGTAAATTTTTTGATGCAAATATTTCTTTGTAAGCTTTATCCAAACCAATAATTTTTTGATTATTATATTTGTGTCTTCTTAACCCAATTAAATTTAAACCTTGCAAAAAGTTTCTATTTCCTATTGATAAACCGAAAGGAATTACATCGTTTAAAACTCCAGTCATTCCCCCAATCATCGCCAGTCTACCAATTCGTGTGAATTGTTGAACTGCTGAATTTCCTCCAATTACTACAGAGTCTTCAATGGTAACGTGTCCTCCCAAGGGAACATTGTTTGCAATAATCACGTTGTTCCCAATTTTACAATCATGAGCTATATGAGATGAAATCATAAATAAACAATTATTACCAATCGTTGTTTTCAAACCACCACCCTCTGTTCCAGGATTAATAGTTACGTACTCTCTGATAAGATTATTTTGTCCTATTTCTAAACTATTCTTTTCACCTTTAAATTTTAAATCTTGCGGTTGGGTGCCAATGCTCGCAAATGGAAAAATTCTCGTACCTTTTCCTACAACAGTTCTCCCTTCAATATGTACGTTTGAAATTAATTCTACATTTTCCTCTAATGTCACATCTGGACCCACAAAACAAAATGGTCCAATTTTTACGTTTTTTGAAATCTGAGCTTTTGGATCTATCTCGCTAGAATTATGTATCATTATTTCCTATCTACAATTGTTGCTGACCACTCTGCATCGGCCATTCTTTTTCCATTAACTTTTGCTGTTCCTTTATATTTCCACACTCTTCCGTGCGATCTAATTGCTTCAATATCCAAATGTAGCTCACAATCAGGTATTACAGGGTTTCTAAATCTTGCTTTATCTACTCCCATCAAAAATACTAATTTATTCTCATATTCTTTTGGGTCAATCCCATGAGCTGTTAAAGCTGCCGCTGCTTGACCAAAAGCTTCAACAATTAATACTCCTGGCATTACTGGTTGGTTTGGAAAATGCCCCTGCACATAAAATCCATTTTTTTTTACATACATAATTGCTGTAGCCGACTTGAGTGGAACAATGTTAGTTAATTTATCAATTAACAACATAGGTTCTCTATGAGGTAAAAGGCTTTCAATCTTTTTTTTATCTAATTCAATTTGACTCATTATTTCTTTGAATTTTTTATAAAATCTTTTAATGGTACTGCAGGGTATCCCATAACAACTTGATTGTCCTCAATATCTTTTACTACACCACTGCCTCCACCTATTTTAACATTATTTCCTATCTTTAAATGTCCTGATACTCCTGCTTGGCCACCAATTGAAACATTATCACCTAATTTTGCGCTACCAGCAAATCCGACTTGTCCGGCTATCATACAATTAGACCCTATTTGTACGTTATGAGCTATATGCACTTGGTTATCTATGTACGTATTATTTCCTATAATCGTATCGTCAACTGAGCCTCGATCTATTGTGCAACTGGATGCGATTTCAACATCATTTTTAATAATGACTTTACCAATATGGGGAAACTTTAAATTTTTATCTTTTAAAGGTAAGAAACCAAAACCTTTTTGACCAATCATATTATTATCTTGAAGCATTACTCTGTCACCAATAAGTGTGTTTTTGATAACCACATTATGTCCAATAATACAATTTTTTCCAATTTCAACATCATGCTCAATTATACTATTTGATCCAATTTGACTGTTTTTACCAATTTTAACATTTTTACCAACTAAAACATTATTACCAAATTTAACAAATTTAAATTTTTTAATATTAGGTTTTTTCAATGTTTGATCAGGATAATCAATATCAGCATCTGGATATATCATTTTCAGAACACGAGCCAATTCGAATAAAACATTTTTTACTAAAATAACTTGAATATCTTTTGGTAGATATTTTACTAATTCCTTTGAAGTGATACATGCGCCACAATTTGTATTAATAGCAAAAGATTTATACCGCGAAGAGTCAAAAAAAGATAAATCATTTTTCTTAGCTTTATCGAGAGGCATTACTTCATTGACTTTAAAATTAAATTTGAATTTATTTTTTGGAAAGATTTGATTTAATTGGAAATTTTTTTTTAAAAAAAAAGAACCTGACTTCATCTAGATTTAATTTAATTTAATTGACTTTAATTCTTTATTTAATAAATCAATTATATCTTTAGTAATATCTAACTTTTTATCAGCTAATAATAAGCTTTTTTTCTCGATTACCATTCTTATGTTTTTTTCCTCCATATATTTTTCAATTATCGGGTTTAAAGTCTTCAAAAGTTCATTTCGAGCTTTAGATCTCTGTTGTGATACTTTTTCAAGTAAGTTATTTCGTTCTTTCTGTAAATTAGAAATTTTAGTTCTTAATTCTTGAACCTTCTTTTTGTATTCTTCTGGTTTTATAATCTTTTTTTGCTGAATTATTTTTTTTTCTTCTTCCTTAATAGCTTTTTCTTTTTCTCTTATTTTTTTAATACCTGTGTCTAATTTTTTTTTTAGTTCATTCTGTGCCTTTTTACCAGCAGTGCTTTCATTTAAAACATATTTAAAGTCAATAAAATACGGTACTTCAGTATTTAAGTTCGTACTGATAAAAAAAAATGAAATTAAAATAAAATATATCTTAAAAAATTTCCTCATTAAAAAGTTGTTCCTAGGTTGAAGTTGAATGACTCAGTTTTATCTGTTGACTCCTTTGATAAATTTGTAGCAAGAGTGAAAGTCATCGGGCCAAGTGGTGATATCCAACTAGCACTAACACCTGTAGAAGATCTTATTTTATTACTATCATTAATAGTATCATCATAGTCTACACCCCAAACATTTCCGAAATCTAGAAAAACTGATACATCTGTATTACTTGATTCTGGCAATAAATTAGGTAAGTTTAAATCAAAATTAAGTGCTGCAGCATAGTTACCACCAATATGATCATTTGAGTCGACTGGTCCTACTTTTCCTCTACTAAAACCTCTTAATCTTTTTGTGCTTAAACTTTTCCTGTTACTTATTCTTACATTTTCATCATTTAATCCATTCACAGTCGTTAACAATAATTTTCCTGAGCCTACAAAATTATCCGTTAATTCGTGATATGTGCTATACCTTAAAGTGTTGCTCACTGAAGGTTTGTCGGCATAGATAGGAAGAGATTGGTTGAATCCAAATATTGAACCATCGGTAGGCATAAAAGCTCTATTTCTCTTATCATATGTAAAACCATAATTAACTGCTAGGTCGGTAAAATCGCCAGATTGTTTTTTTAACGAAGAAGAAGCATTGGATGTTGTCCTTAAATCATCATAAGACAAATTCACTCCTAAAGTAGTAAAAATATCTTTAAATTGCTCAAAAGATGTTCCTGCACCGACAGAAAAGAGTTTATTTTCATAACCTTGATCTGGTTTATCATTAGTGGTGCTTTGTAAAGCATACTCAATTGAATTACCAAGTAAATCATAATTTGGGTTTATATAAGATAATTTTCCTTTGAGTGACTCCTCACTAACTTCAAAATTTATTCCTACTGTTTTACCTTCTCCTAGCCAATTATTTTCTTTTATATCAAAAGCAAATGTCCCTCCATTAGTTCCTATTCCTGCTCCAGCGCTTATCTCTCCAGTTGGTTTTTCTTCAACATTGATTTCGATTATTCGTAAATCATTACTTGAGCCATTTAAAACATTCGACTTAACGGTATTAAAAATATTCCTAGATTTAAGATTTGCTACAGATTTATCTAAATTTAGCTTTGTAAATGGATCACCTTCGTCTAATAAAAGCTCGCTTCTTATCACGCTCTCATTAGTAACATTATTTCCCTTAATATTTATTCTTTCAACTAAGATTTTTTTTCCTTCTTTAATGCTAAAAATAAGATTAATTTTATCGCCTTCTATGGTTTCTTTAACAGAGTGTTCAACAAATTGTAGATTGTTATTTTCTATTAAAATATCAATTTCTTCAAGAATTTTTTCAATCTTAAAAGGAGAATAATACTCTCCAACAATTTCTTTATAAATTTTTCCTAATGGAAAGAAAATTTCTTTATCAAATGTAGGATCTAAATCTGTTTCTACTTTGGAAAATATATATCTTTTCCCAGCATCAATACTGTAGTAAATATTTACGTTTTCTGTATCTTTTATCTCCGCAGATGATGAAGTAACTTGAATATCGTAATATCCTAAATTTTTATAATAATTTCTTAATAGTCTCTTATCTAATTCAATACGGTTTTCATTAAATCTTGTATTCTTCGAGATTACTTTCCAAAATTTGTCCTCATCACTTGCTATAATATCTCTTAATCTTTTATCTTTAATTTTTTTATCACCTGTAAAAAAGATTTTTGATATACGTGTGATATTTCCCTTATTAATTTCAAAAGCTAAATCGAAATTATTGTCATCAATTTTTCTGACTTTTGTTTCAACTTTAGCAAACTTGTAGCCTAAAGAAGAATATAATTTTTTTATTAAGTTAATATCATTATTTAGATTATTTTTTATATATGAGTTTTTTTCTTTTGAGCTTATAATTTTTTTTATTTGATTTTCCTCTCTAACTGAAAAGTCTCCTATTAAAACTATTTCATTAATTAAGGGATATTCTTTTAAAGTTATAATTAGTTTATTATTTAGAATTTCAACACTCACATCCTCGAAAAAATCGGTTGAATATAGTTTTTTTAGAATATTATTAATATCTGTGTTTGAGAAATCACTTCCCAAGGGTTTTATATCACCATAAACTTTAATGGTCTCTTCGCTTATTCTCTTATTGCCTGAAATTTCTATTTTATTTACTATTTCAGCGTAAGCTAAATTTGTAATAAAAAAAATAGATAAAGCTAAGGTAAAAAATTTATTCATTTATTTTTTAAATTAATTTTTTTCAAAGTAATATTTCTTGCCCAAGAGTCTATTAATTTGATTTGATTAATTTTTTTAACCTTTTTTATAGCATATTTTTTGTAATTTCTATCGTTCATAATGGTCATTATGATTTTAAATATACTTAAAAAAGGGATCTTTTTTCTTAAAAAATAATCAACTAATACTTCATTAGCAGCATTTACAATTATTGAGGTAGATGGAAACTCATTAATTCTATCTATTAAAGAAATAGTTGGAAATATTTTTTTATCAACTTTTTTGAAAATTAATGTCTCAATAGATTTTTTTTCTGATTTTTTTTTTGTTTTTTTTAAAAATTCATCAATTTTTACATCTCCGTCGAAAATTGCATTTGCCAAGGGAATAATCATTGATGTTTCGTGGTAAATAAATTTTGTCAGACCATTGTTAAATTCTACAATCGCGTGAACAAGAGAGTTTGGATGTATCAAAATATCTAATTTTCTAAAAGGTATATTAAATAATTTTTGAGCCTCAACTAATTCAAAAATTTTGTTCATTAAAGTTGATGAGTCAACAGAAATTTTTTTTCCCATTTTCCACTTTGGATGTTTTAAAGCATCTTTAGGTTTTATTTTTTTAAATTCTTTAATTCTAAGATTTAGAAAAGGCCCCCCTGAAGCTGTAATATAAATTTTTTTTATATCGTCTAATTTATGATCTTTTATTAATTTAAAGATTGAATAATGTTCTGAGTCTACAGGTATAATTCTAGTATTATTTTTTTTTGCTGTATTTTTAATTATATTCCAACCGCATATTACAGACTCTTTGTTAGCAATAAGGATAGCTTTACTAATTTTAATTAAATTTATAGTAGGCTGAAGACCAGCAATACCAGGAATAGCTGAAATGGTAATATCAATTTTTTTTTTTAAAAAATTTAAGTCAAAATTATTCAAAATTTTAACCTTTTTGTTTTTAAATTTTTGCTTAACTCTTTTAAAGACTAACAAATTATTAATCACAAAAAAGTTTGGATTATATCTTTTTATTTGCTTACAAATTAGCGAGTAGTTTTTATCCGCTGATAGTAAAACTACTTTAAAAGATTTTTTTTTATTATCTATAATACTTAAAGAATTTAATCCTACAGAGCCAGTTGATCCTAAAATTGAAATTGTCTTCTTCATCTTAATACATAATAATTAAAGATATTAGTCCTACAGGAAGACCAAAGAGTATCCCGTCTAATCTATCTAATACGCCGCCATGACCAGGTAAATAATTTCCATAATCTTTCAATTTTGCTTTTCTTTTCAAATAAGAGAAAAATAAATCACCTAATTGACATGCCAAAGAGGTTAATAAACCTAAAATAATTGTTTTAAAACTTAGCATGTTGAAGATAATAAATACTGAAATTGAAATAATTAAACTTGTAAATATTAAAGATCCAATTGCACCAGATATAGTTTTTTTTGGACTGATATTAGTTAGTTTTGGTCCTCCAAAAATTTTTCCGAAAATGTAACCTCCTATATCTGAGAATACACATCCAAGAAGAAATATATACAAGTAATATTTTAATTGAATCATTGATGAGAAAAAAATAAAACAATAACAAAAAGCAGTAATATATGCAGCAAACGAAGTATAGATTGCAAGAAGGTAAAAATTATTTTTTATTACTTTGCTAATTGTACTACAGAATTCTAAATATGATAAAACTCCCAAGACTATCAAACTATAAACTAGTAATATATCATAATAAAATATTAATAAAATTAAAATAAATAATAATATTGATGTAAGTGATCTTTTCTTTAAATTTTTTGAGATCATAAAGAGCCAAAATTTCTTTTTATCATTTTATATTTGTATATTATTTTTTTTAAGTCCTCTGAATTAAAATCAGGCCATAATTTTCTTACAAAAAATAACTCTGTGTAAGCTGATTGCCATAACAAGAAATTACTTAGTCTATTCATTCCACCAGTACGTATTAATATATCTGGATCAGGTATATTTTTAGTATAAAGACTTTGATTAAAATTATTTAAATTTACTTTACCTTTTATTTCTTTTATTGCATTCAAAATTTCTTGCCTTGATCCATAATTAATTGCTAAATTTACTATTATTTTCTTATTCTCTTTTGTAAGCTGTTCAGTTCTTTTTAGGACTTTTTTGAGATCAAGTGACAACTTATTTGTTTCACCAATAATATTTATTTTAATCCCTTGTGATATAACTTTTTGAATTTCTTCTGAAAAATAATTTTTAATTAGTTTAAATAGAAAAGAAATTTCTGTTTTTGGACGTTTCCAGTTTTCAGCTGAAAATACGTAAAATGTTATTACTGGTACTTTAAACTTTATTGAGCTTTTAACGATTTTTTTTACTGTTTCAACGCCTTTAAGGTGTCCAAAATTTCTTCCTTTTTTCTTTCTTTTTCCCCACCTTCCATTGCCATCCATAATAAAGGCAATATGGTTGAGTTTGTTCATATTTGGATTATCTCTTTTTCTTTTTCAATTAAAATTTTTTCTATGTTTTCTATATTTTGGTCTGTAAGTTTTTGAATTGTTTTCTCAAAATTACTATTTTGGTCCTCAGAAATAACTTTATCTTTTAATTTTTTTTTTAATTCTTCATTTGCTTCACGTCTAATATTTCTAATTGAAATTTTGCTTTTTTCTCCCATGTTCTTTAGCACTTTAATTAAATCTTTACGTCTTTCCTCGGTTAAATCTGGAATTCGTAATCTAATAATTTGTCCATCAATTTGTGGATTTATTCCAAGTTCTGATTTTTGAATTGCTGACTCAATAAGTGGTGTATTTGCTTTATCCCAAACTTGAACTGAAATTAATCTTGCCTCTGGTACGTTTATAGTAGCTAATTGTTCGATAGGCATCAATTGACCGTAGACGTCAACCTTAATAGTGTCGAGCATACTTTTATTTGCCCTTCCAGTTCTTAAGGTAGAAATATCTTTTTTAAATGACTGAATACTTTTATCCATCTTAGATGAATAATTTTGTTCGTTAAAATCGCTCACTTTTTATACTCCTTCACCTACCTTATATTTAATAAAATCTAACACTTTTATATCTTTTTCTACACCATTCTCTTTTAAAATATCGGACACTTTTTTCTTTGGATCCATTATCCAAACTTGATTTAGGAGTGAATTATCATCTAGAAATTTTGATATTTTGCCTTTAGAAATTTTCTCAGCCATTTCAGGTGGTTTTCCAGAATTGGTAATTTCTGCCTTTATTATTTCTAGCTCCTTTTCAACAATTTCTTTACTTATATCATTTTTATCTATCGCGAGAGGATTTGATGCTGCAATATGCATAGCAATTTTTGATCCGATTTCATCATTTTTACCTGACACAATATTCTCTAATTTTACCACGGAGACAATCTTTCCTATATTCTTTTCTAGTGCTGAGTGGACATAAAAAAAATTTACACCTTTATCATTGTCAAAGAAGTTCGTTCTTCTAATAGAAATTTTTTCCCCTATCTTTGCTATGAGGTTAACCAAATTATCTTTTACTTTGAGATTGTTCTCCATTTTTGAGTTAACTAATTCGTCTAAATTTCCTTTTAAAGAAAAATTAATTTCAGACAATTCTTTACAAAAACTTATAAAATTGTCATTTTTAGCAACAAAATCTGTTTCGCTATTTATTTCTATTAAAGAAATTTTACCTTGATGTTCTTTTACTAGAGCAAGTCCTTCAGAGGCTGTTCTACTCATTTTTTTTGAGGCTTTTGCTATTCCTTTCTTTCTTAAATATTCTATAGATTTTTCTATGTCGCCTTTTGACTCGTCTAAAGCAATTTTACAATCTTTAAATCCAACTCCTGTCATTTCTCGGAGTTTTTTTATATTTTCTAATAAGTTTTTATCTGACATCGAAAACTAGAAAGATTATTTTTTCTTATCTTCAGGATTTTTTTTAATCTCTTCTTTATTTTCCTGGCCTTTTATATTTTTTTCTGCGTCCTTAATTGTATTTCTAAGTAATTCGCAGTAAAGATTTATAGATCTACGCGCATCATCATTTCCAGGTATTGGATAATCAATTCCAGTTGGATCTGAATTAGTATCCAAAACAGCAATTATAGGAATTCCTAATTTTTTGGCCTCCGCTACAGCTAAAGACTCAATATTTGTATCTATAATAAAAATTATATCTGGAGTTTTTTTCATTTCTGATATTCCTCCAAGAGATCTTTGTAATTTTTCTTTTTCTTTACCAAATTTTAATATTTCTTTTTTTGTAAAACCTAAATTTTCTTTTGATAATTGATCCTCTAATTTTTTAAGTCTTTTAATAGAATTTTGAATTGTATTCCAATTCGTCAACATGCCGCCTAACCATCTATAGTTAACGAAATATTGACCTGTTTCTTTTGCTAATTCACTTACTTGTTCTGAAGCTTGTTTTTTTGTAGATACTACAAGAAGTTTTCCTCCACCAGAAATTACTTTGTGTACCTGCACAAGTGCGTTTTTTATAAATTCAACTGTTTGAGTTAAATCTATAATGTGAATTGAATTTTTTTCTCCAAAAATATACTTTTTCATTTTTGGATTCCATCTTAAAGTTTTATGACCTAGATGGACGCCTGCTTCTAAAAGCTGTTTTATATCTACTTTTGGTACGTTCATATTTTTTCCGGTTAATCCACCACAGTAATTCCATTTTATAGGACCGGTAGGGAGTTACCCTTGCAACTGTGTGCGAAATTAAACACTGATATATACAAAAGGTCTAAAAAATCAATACTCTAAACAGTTATTTTTGACACGTATTCCTTAGCTTTTAAAGCTTTAAGCTGATTAAGATCAAATTTTCTATTATTTTCGAACGAATAAAAGGCTTTTTTATTTTTATTTTTTATTATTAAATTTATTTTTGTTTCTCCACTTTTTGATAAAATCTCTCTTATTTCATCTATTTTAAAGTTATTATTTAACTCAATTGTAACCTTTGAATATGGTTTATTTATAGCTTCATCTATAGTAGAAATTTTTTTCACATTTACTCTTTTTCTTGCCATATCATTTGCAAGTCTATCTTTTTGAAGAGACAATACGAAAGATTCTGACTCTTTAAGTTTTTCTCTACTATTTATTAAAATTTCTGAAAATAAAAATAATTCAAACTCGCCTTTTTTATCACTAAATCTTATTATTGCATATGGTGATCCTTTTGCACTTTTTTTCTCTTGTATTGACATAATGGTTCCTGCAATTAATCCTTCGGCTGAATCGTTAAGATAAAACTCATTGAATGTAATAATGTTTAGTTGCTGAAATAGATCTTCATATTCACTAAGCGGATGATCTGAAATATAAAATCCCAAAGATTTAAATTCTTCTGATAAAATCTCTTTTTGTTTCCACGGCTGCACTGGCAAAAAGCTAAAATTGTTTTCTACATTTTCGCTAGCTGCAAAAAGGCTAGATTGGTTATTATCTTTATCATCATTAATATTTTTAATTTGTTGAATGATAATAGGTATTGAATTAAATATTTTATTTCTGTCTTTTTCAAATTCATCAAATACTCCTGCTTTCGTTAAACCTTCCAATTGCAACTTGTTGACATCTTTAGAATCAACCCTGTATATAAAATCCATTAGAGATTTAAATTTACCATTTCTTTCTCTCTCTTTTACAATATTAGATATAGCTTCAAAACCTACATTCTTAATAGCTCCAAGACCATAATAGATTTTGTTTTGAATTGCTTTTAACTCGGCAAAACAATTATTTATAGATGGACGTACAATTTCTACTTTTAAACGTTTTAACTCTTCGACAAATTCTCTTAACTTTGACGTGTTTGTCAGTTCAGTAGACATTGTAGCTGCTATAAAATCCTCTTTAAAGTATGTTTTCAAATACGCTGTTTGATAAGCTATCAAAGCGTAAGCGGCAGCATGACTTTTATTAAATCCATATTGTGCAAATGGTTCAATTTTAGTGAAAACAAAATTCGCTACATCTTTAGCGATTCCATTCTTAGTAGCGCCGTTTATAAATCTTTCTTTTTGCTTATCTAGTTCAGCTTTCTTTTTTTTTCCCATAGCTCTTCTTAGAATATCGGCTTCACCGGCAGTAAATCCTGCTAATGTCTGGGCAATTTGCATCACTTGCTCTTGATAGATAATAATACCGTAAGTGGGTTCTAGAATTTCTTTTAAAATAGGATGAATATAGTCAGGCTGCTTGGAACCATTTTTACAATCATTGTAGATAGGAATATTGCTCATCGGGCCAGGACGGTATAAAGCAACTAAAGCTATTATATCGTCAAATTTATTTGGTTTCATTTGTTTAATTGCTTCTCTCATTCCAGCACTTTCTAGCTGAAAAAGACCAGTAGTTTCTCCAGTAGATAAAAGAGAGAATACTTTTTGATCATTTTGGTTAATTGAAGATATGTCTAGATTTATATTCTTATTCTTCAATCTTTTTAAAGTTTGATCTATAACTGTTAGCGTCTTAAGACCTAGAAGATCAAATTTTACCAATCCAGCATTTTCAGAAGAATACATATCGAATTGAGTTGATGGTAAAATTAGATTTGAGCTATGATCAACATAAAGTGGAAATTGCTCAGATAATTTTTCTCCTGCAATAACTACACCAGCAGCATGAGTTGCCATATTTCTATTTAATCCTTCAAGTTTTAATGACAAATCTATGAGTTTTTTAACTTTTGGATTATTTTTTATTTCTTCTTTAAATCTAGGTTCTCTATCAATAGACTCCTTTAGAGTTAAAGGTCTAGATGGATCAAAAGGAACCATTTTACAAAGTTTGTCAACATGTCCATATGATAGTCCTAAAACTCTACCAACATCTCTTAACGCCATTCTTGCTTTAAGTTTACCAAAAGTAATTATGTGCGCTACACCATCTTTATATTTAGTTTTTAAATATTCAAAAACTTTATCTCTTTTTTCCTCGCAAAAATCGATATCAAAATCAGGCATTGATATTCTATCTGGATTAAGAAATCTTTCAAAAATTAAATCATATTCTATGGGGTCAAGATCTGTAATATCTAAGCAATATGCCACTAAAGAACCTGCTCCAGAACCTCTACCTGGACCAACTGGAATTGAATTTTTTTTTGCCCACTTAATATAATCTGATACAATTAAGAAGTAACTGGCATAATCCATGGAATTGATAATATTTATTTCATGTTTTAGTCTATCCTCATAAATGCTTACTAATTGATCTTTTGTTTTTAATTTGTTTTTTTTAATTATAAAATTCTCAATTCGATTACTCAAACCAACTTTAGCTTGATTTGATAATTCTTCTTCAGGAGTATTACTTTGTGCACCAGCTACTGAAGGCAAGATAGGCTTAGATTTTTTTGGTTTAAAATTGAATCTAAGATTAAAATTAAAGTTATTTATTAAAGCCTCAGGAATATCAGAATATAATTTTAGTAAGTCATCATTTTTTTTGAAATAATGTTGGTTGCTTAATTTGAATCTATTTTTATCATCTACGAAATTTTTTTCTCCAATACATCTTAAAACATCATGAGCTTCGTACATATCCTCATTTAAATAAAAAACTTCTTGTGAGGCAATTAACGGGATATTTAGAGACTTTGATTGATTTAGAATAAAGTTTTCAAAGTTTTTTTCTTCATTTTCATTGTGTCTTTGAATTTCAAAATAAATACTGTCAGTGAAATATTTTTTCAACAAATTAATGATTTCATTAAAATTTTTTATTTTATTTGCAAGAAACAATTTTCCAAAAAAATCTCTATAATTACCTGTCAGTAAAATTAAATCATTGTGGTTTGCTATCAGATCTTGAATTTCACATGATGGTTCCTCATTTTCTTTACTTTTTAAATAGCTTAAAGATGATAATTTTGTTAAATTTTTATAACCATTTTCATTCTTTGCGTATAATGTAATTTTACCAGTAATATTTTGCTCTCTTAGATTTATTTGGGTGCCAATAATTGGTTGAGTTCCTACCTTTGAAAGTTTCTCAGAAAATTCTAGCGCTCCACACAAATTGTAACTATCAGCAAGACCAAGAGATTTGATTTTATTTGCTTTACAATATTCAGCTAAATCATCAATCTTAATTGCACCTTCGCATATTGAGTATTGAGTATGTATTTTTATATTATTGAAATATTTATTACTAACGAGCATTTACTCGTTTTATATCACCATCAGAAATAAACAACTTGTAATCGGCCCTGTTAGCAAGTTCTCTATTATGAGTTGCAAAAATTATTGTCTTTTTTAATTTTTTTAATTTTAGAAATAGAGAGAAGATTTCTTTAGAAGTTTTGAAGTCTAAATTCCCTGTAGGTTCATCTGCGAATATTATTTTGGTTTCAGCGATCAGCGCCCTGGCAATAGCTACTCTTTGTTGTTCTCCTCCAGATAGTTCATTGGGAAAATGATTAGCCCTATTTAAAATTTTTACTTCATCCAAGATTTTTTCAGCCTTTTTTTTGATAGTATTTTTGTTTTCACCCTTGATTATCAGAGGAATCATTACATTTTCAATAGCTGTAAAATCTGTCAATAAGTTATTGTCTTGAAAAATTATAGAAATATATTTTCTTCTCAATTCATCTTTTTGTTCACTAAATAAATTTATAGTTTCCTGCTTGTCTATGATAATTTTGCCTTTTGAAGGTTCATCAAGTAAAGCTAGCAAATGAAGCAAGGATGATTTGCCTGAACCAGATGGCCCAGTTAAAGCAACTAGTTCACCCTCTTTTATCTTTAGGTTAAGATTGTCGAACAATGTTACAGCTCCATTAGCATGATTAAATTCTTTTTTTAAATTTGAAGTTTCTAATAAAATTTTAGTCATATCTTAAAGCCCTAAATGTGCTCATTTTTGAAACTTTCATAGCAGGAAGGTATGAGGCTATCGCTGAAATTAATATTGAGATGATAAAAATAATAAATATTGAGTAAAAATTAACTTCACTAGGTAATTTGTCTAAAAAATAGATGTCAGATGGAAAAATTTCTAAATTAAATACTGCGGATAAAAAGATTCTTAATTTTTCGATATTAAGTGAAAAAATTAATCCTAAAATTACTCCACTAATTGTTGCAAAGAAACCTATTGTAATACCAGTCAAAAAAAACGACTTTTTAATTGATCTATTACTTAAACCTAGAGTTTTAAGAATAGCAATTTCTTTGGTCTTATTTTTTATTAAGATGGTCAGGCCAGAGATTATATTAAATGCGGCCACAACCACTATTAATGAGAGTATTATAAACATGACATTCCTCTCAACTTTTAAAGCACTAAAAAGAGATTTATTTAAATCTGACCAAGTATAAATAAAATAATTTTGATTAATTGTTTGAATTTTATTTTTAAAAGAATTTGCTTGTAACGGATCATTTAAAAAAATCTCTATATTTCTATCATCAATATCCTTATCAAAAATTGATAATGCATCTTCTATTTGTAAAAAAACAACATTGTTATCAAATTCAACAAATCCAGTATTAAATATTCCCGCCACTTTAAAAATCTCCTGTTTTGGAAGGCTCCCTAAAGGAGTCGCAACGAAGGCTGATGACATTACACTTAAATTATCTCCCACCTCTAAATTGAGATTAAATGCTAACTCTGAGCCAACTAAAATATAATTTGAATTAAAATCTTCTATATTTCCATGAGCAACAAATTTATTCAAAAACTCACTTATATTTTTTTCTTTTTTATCAATACCTTTTAATATGACTCCTTTTGCATTATTATTACCAATAACAATACCTTCGCCTGAATATGATTTGCTTAAACTTATCTCTTCAAAATCTTTTTTTAATATTTGAACAAATTCCTCATTTATTTTAAAACCGTTAGGTTCCACAACAATATGTGGATTCAGACCTAAGATTTTGTTAGTAAGTTCAGTTTTAAAACCATTCATTACAGACATCACAATTATTAAAATTGCAACGCCCAGCATTATTCCAAGAAAGGAAAATATTGAAATAATTTTTAAGAAACCTTCTTTTTTTTTGGGTCTTAGATTTCTTAAAGAAATAAGTCTCTCTGCTTTTGTAAACAAGTTTTTAATTCTTCAATTTTGATTTAATTTTATCAAGACTTAATATTTCAGTTTTTGAGTTTAGCTCCTTAAATTCAAAATTATCTCCCTCAGATTTTGAACCAATTATAATTTGATAAGGAACTCCGATTAAGTCGTGCTTTTTAAATTTGTTAGACATATTCTCATCAACATCGTCTAACAATACGTCAATATTTTGTTTTTTAAGCTCTTTATAAACTTTTTCACCCTTTTCTAAGTTTTCTTTATTATTTTTGCCAATGCTTGGTATAATTACAACGTCAAAAGGTGAAATAGATTTAGGCCATTTCATAATATCGTTATTATACTTTGCTTCAATAATCGCACCAACTAATCTTGATACTCCTATTCCGTAGGAGCCCATTTTGACTGAAGTTTTCTTTCCACTTTTATCATCAATTAAGCAATTCAAGGGTTTAGAATACTTATCGCTAAAGTAAAAAATGTGACCTACCTCTATACCTTTTGTAATAATTTGATTTTCTTTTTTTACCGATTTATTGAAATCATCTTTTTTATATTTTTCATCTGTTACCGCGTAAATTTTTGTAAAATCTTCACGCATCTTTTGTAATGAAATATTATCAAAATCATATTGATTAGGATCTATATCAAAAATATTTTTATCAGCGTATATATTGCTTTCACCTGTTTCAGCTAATATCACAAATTCATGGGAAAGATCTCCTCCTATTGGTCCAGTATCTGCAGCTGTAGGTATAGCTTTTAAATCTAATCTACTGAATGTTTTTAAATAAGAGTAAAACATCTTGTTGTAAGATTTTTTTGCATCTTCATCAGATAGGTCAAAAGAGTAAGCGTCTTTCATATAAAATTCTTTACATCTCATGACTCCAAACCTTGGTCTTATTTCATCCCTAAATTTCCATTGTATGTGATAAAGAAGTTGAGGTAGAGACTTATATGATTTAATGCTTGATCTGAATACATCAGTGATGAGTTCTTCGTTAGTTGGCCCATAAAGCATTTCTCTTCCCTGGCGATCCTTAATTCTTAGCATTTCTTCGCCATAATCATTATATCTTCCACTTTCTTTCCATATTTCAGCAGATTGAATAGTAGGCATTAACATTTCTTGCGCGCCGATGGAATTTTGTTCTTCCCTGACAATTTGCTCTATTTTTTTCATTACTTTGAAACCAAGAGGAAGCCAAGAGTATATTCCAGCCGAAGATTGTTTTATCATACCAGTTCTAAGCATAAGTTGATGTGATTTAATTTTTGCTTCGGTAGGCAGATCTTTTGTAATTGGAATAAACAGTTTTGATAAGTACATTATTTTAAAAACTCTCTTAAATTTAACAAATCAATTTCCACAAGATAATATATGACTGAAAAAATTATAGTAGTAATTAATGTAGTTATTAAAAATTTTTTTACTATTTTAGGATTTTTTGGAGCTCCTGGGTCTATGCCTCCAAATTTATCTTTAAAAACTTCTTTATTTGATTGAATTCCCACAGGTAATACAGAAAAAAAGATTATCCACCAAATCATTACGTAAACAATTATAGAGCCAGTTATACCCATTAAATCCTAGCTATATTAATATTTGTAAAAGGTTTTTTTCCAGTTTTTTCTCTAACTATTCTTCTGCAATTTTGTTTTAGAGTTTCAATTAAATTTTGTTGCTGTTTTTTATTATCCATAGAAAAAGTTCTGCAGATATTCATTATTTCATCTTCCATATCAAATATAAAAGTATCGTCCTCATTTTTTTCAGGTAACCCT
>MDTA01146087.1_pt1 | contig 19929 bp, 19 predicted proteins | sample 811151 | NCBI WGS metagenome assembly MDTA01 (sample SAMN05326648, study PRJNA326480) | marine metagenome | isolation source: seawater | place: Indian Ocean: South | collected 2010 | reverse complement strand
TTTACAGTTAATAGCTAAATTATTCGGCGGTAAAATAAGATCCTCTAAAAAAAGAAGAGAATTTGGTAGAGCTTTTTTAAAAAGAAAATGCTCATCTCTTTTAACGAAAAATTTTTTTAATTCTAAAAAATCTGTATGGATGAGTCATGAAGATGCAGTAGTTAAATTACCTAAAAAATTTAAAGCGATTGCCTCGACTAAGGATTCTAAATTAACTATCATAGAAAATTCAAAAGATAAAATTTACGGAGTTCAATTTCATCCGGAGGTAACACACACAGATAATGGAAAACAAATATTTAGAAATTTTTTATATTTAATTTGTAATATCAAAAAAAAGTGGAGCCTAAAATCTCAGGAGAAAATACTAATTAAGGCAATAAAAGATACTATAAAAAATGAAAAAGCGATTTGTGCATTATCAGGAGGAGTTGATAGCAGTGTAGTAGCTTTATTAATAAATAAAGCCATAAAAAAAAATCTTATTTGTATTATGGTAGATACAGGCTTGATGAGAAAAAATGAATTTAAGTATACATATGATATATTTAAAAAAAAATACAACTTAAATGTCAAATTAGTTGATGCATCTAAATTTTTTTTAGGTAAACTTAAGAATATAACTAATCCTGAAAAAAAAAGAAAAATAATAGGAAATTTATTTATTAAAATTTTTGAAAAAGAGGCTAAAAAATATAAAAATATTAAATATCTAGCACAAGGCACGCTTTACCCTGACGTCATTGAAAGTAAATCTGCTACTGGAAGTAAATCCTCAAAAATTAAATCACATCATAACGTCGGAGGCTTACCTAAAAAAATGAATTTAAAACTTGTTGAACCTTTGAAAGAACTTTTCAAGGATGAAGTGAGAATGTTAGGAAAATCTTTGGGTTTAATTAATAGTATAAATTATAAGCACCCTTTTCCAGGACCAGGTCTAGGAATAAGAATTTTGGGAAATATTACTCCTGAAAGAGTTAAAATGCTTCAAGAGGCAGATCACATTTACATAAATGAATTGGTAAATAAGGGCCTTTACAACAAGATATGGCAAGCTTATGCTGCTCTTTTACCAATAAAGACAGTTGGAGTAATGGGAGATGCTAGAACATATGAAAATATTTGCTTATTAAGAGCAGTTACTTCAGAAGATGGCATGACAGCTGATTACTTTAATTTTCCAAAACAGTTTTTAGACAGTATATCTAACAAAATTATAAATAATGTTAGAGGAATAAACAGAGTTGTTTATGATATTACCTCCAAACCACCAAGCACAATTGAACTAGAATAATGAATAGCAAGATTAAAAAACTTATATCTAAAAAAAATAAGTCAAAATTAGTTTGTTTAACTGCTTATTCAAAAAATATAGCAAAAATATTAGATAAGCATGTAGATATTGTTTTAGTTGGAGACTCAATGGCTAATGTTTTATATGGACATAAAAATACCCACAAAATTTCTTTAAATAATATTATACAACATACATTAAGCGTAAGATTGGGTATTAGGAAGTCCATACTTGTAGCAGACATGCCTAAGGGAAGCTACAACAATCAAAAGATTGCGGAAAAAAATGCGAAAAAAATAATTAAAATTACAAGATGTGATGCTATTAAATTAGAGAGTGATAGAAAAAATTATAAAATTATTAAATCCTTGGTAAAAAAAAAAATTTCAGTAATGGGTCATATCGGTTATACACCCCAATTCAAAAGTAAATTCAAAATTGAGGGACAAACAAATAAAGAAATTAAAAAACTTTTAAATGAAGCGAAATTAATAGAAAAAGCAGGAGCATTTTCTATAGTATTAGAATGTTTGTCTCCTAAATGTTCAAAAATTATCTCTGCTGCACTAAAAATACCCACCATTGGCATCGGTTCATCATCTTATTGTGATGGTCAAATTCTAGTAACTGATGACATGCTTGGTTTAAGCGGTTTTTACCCTAAATTTGTAAAAAAATACGTTAACCTGGACAGATTGATTGAAAACGCTGTAAAAAAATATAGTAGAGATGTTAAATTAAATAAATTTCCAACAAAAAACAATTTTTTAAATGGAGCTTAACTCAGAAAATAAAATAAACTTTAAAACTAATTTTTTAAATTTTTACCATTCAAATAAATTAAAAATATTAAGCATTATAATAATTATTTTTCTTGTTATAATTTCACTAATTTTTTTACAACATAATAAAGAAAAAAAGAATATCTTAATCGCAGAAAAATATATTAAGGCTGGGACCAATCTTACATCAAATAAAAGTAATGAAGCAAAAAAAATTTATGAGGAAATTGTAATAAGTGGAAATAAATTTTACTCTATTTTGGCTCTCAACAATTTAATAGAAAAAAAATTGATTACAGACCAAAATGAAATATTGAGATATTTTTCAATTTTGGAAGAAACTGTTACACAAAAAGATCGTCAGGATCTGATAATTTTAAAAAAAGCTCTTTATTTGAAAAAAATCAATAACAGTGAAGAAGGTAATAATTTATTAAAAAAACTTATAGATAAAAACTCTTCTTTAAAAAAAATAGCGCAAGAAATAATGGCCAAATAAATAAATGAAATTATTTTACGCTTTAATAATTTTATTTTTCTTAAATAGTTGTTCTTTTGACAAAAAAACAGGCATATGGAAAAATAGTGAAAATATTTCAGATAATAAAGATATTAAAAAAAATGATCAGCTAAAAGACTTTAAAACATTAATGACTTCAACTGAATTGTTTAATGAAGTTATACCAGTTAATGATAAATTCAAATTTCAGCTATCTAAGCCTATAAATAATTCGAGATGGAGTGATATTTTTTTTCAGCATAATAATAGTAGCAAAAATTTTAAATTTAATGGTTCAAGTGAATTAATATTTAAGAGCAAAAAAATTACAAAATTTAAATCAAATAATTACATTTTATACAAAGAAAACCATATTTTAATTAGTGATGTGAGAGGGAATATAAGTGTTTTTTCAATAAAAGAAAATAAAGTAATTAAAAAATTTAACTTTTATAAAAAAAAATATAAAGATTTAGATAAATCTATAAATTTTATTTTGGATAAAAATACGATTTACGTATCTGATAATATTGGCTATCTATATGCTTACGATCTTGAGAAAAATAAAATCCTTTGGGCAAACAATTTTAAAATTCCTTTTAGATCTAATCTGAAAATTACTAAAAATAAATTAATACTTTCTAATCAAAATAATAGTGTATTTTTTATAGATAAACTATCTGGGAAAATGTTGAAAATGATTCCTACAGAAGAAATTGCACTTAAAAATCAATTTTCAAATAGCTTGTCTTTAAATAAAGAACAAAACCTTTTATTTTTCTTAAATACTTATGGATCTCTTTATTCCATAAATACCAATTCAATGTCTGTAAATTGGTTTATTAATTTAAATCAATCATCAAATATTAATCCAAGTAATTTGTTCTCTAGCAATCAAATAGTAAATGGTAGTAAGTATGTTGTTGTTCCTTCAAATGAGTCTTTATATCTAATCGATTTAAATAATGGTTCTATTTTTAAAAAATTCGATTTTTCGATAGAAATTAAACCCTTAATCATCGATAATTATCTTTTTCTAGTCACTAAAAATAATCTTCTTATATCTTTAGAACTTAAAACTGGTGAGATAATATTTTCCTACGATATAAAGAGCCATCTAAGTAAATTTTTAAATATTGATAAAAAAAAAATTGAATACAAAAATTTGCTTATTTTAAATAACAGTATATTTATTTTTTTAAATGATAATTATCTTTTGCAATATAGCATTAAAGGTCAATTTAAAGATTTTTACAAATTGCCTTCGAGAATTCATTCTCAACCGATACTAATAGATAACTTTATTATATATTTGGGCAATAAAAATAAAATTTTTATTTATGGTTAAGAAGATGATTTTCCACTTAAAAGCGATAGCTGTTTGATTTTAAGCCCTTTGAGATTGTCATATGGTTTAATAGGGTAACTTCCTGTAAAATAATGATCACTAAATTGAGGATAATTGGTATTACGTTTTGATCCAGTTAAAGCTAAATATAAACCTTCTAGGCTCAAAAATTTTAAACTTTTAGCTTTTATGTAATCACACATTTCTTGATTATTTTTCTGATGAGCGAGCAGTTCATTTTTTGTAGGCATATCAACACCATAAAAATCAGGATATTTTATTTCCGGACAGGCTATTCTCACGTGTACTTCTTTTGCACCGCTTTCATAAAGCATTTTGATTATCTTATGACAAGTAGTTCCTCTCACTAATGAGTCATCGATTAAAATTATAGATTTATTTTTTACTAATGTTTTTGTTGAACTAAGTTTTAATTTTACCCCTAAACTTCTTATACTTTGAGTAGGTTCAATAAAAGTTCTACCAACATAGTGATTCCTAATTAAACCTAGTTCAAATATCTTTTTTGATCTTTCAGCGTATCCTAAAGCTGCTGGCACACCAGAGTCTGGAACCGGTACAACAAAATCTGCCTTTATATCAGTCTCTAAAGCTAATTGAGCACCTAGTTTTTTCCTATACTCATAGGCACAACTACCGTTAATTAAACTATCTGGTCTAGCAAAATATATGTACTCAAATACACAAGGTCTTTGTTTTTGTTTTGGAAATGGTTTAATTGATTTAATATTTCCATTTTCAATAACAATTATCTCTCCATTTTCTACTTCTCTTATAAAAGAGGCTCCAACAATATCTAAAGCACACGTTTCAGAGGCGAAAATGTATGAGTCTTTTAATTTTCCTATTACTAAGGGTCTTATTCCGAATGGATCTCTCACACCAACAAGTTTTTTATTCGTCATTATAACTAAAGCGTAACCTCCTTGAATTTGAAAAAGAGTATCAATTAATTTGTCAGTAAATTTTTCCCTTTTTGATTTAGCTATAAGTTGAACTATTGTTTCAGTATCACTAGTCGTTCTAAAAATTGCTCCCTCTTTAACCAAGCTCTCTCTTAGCAATAATGCATTTGTTAAATTTCCATTATGAGCAATACTAAGCCCTCCCATATGCAAGTCGGCAAAAAAAGGTTGAATATTTCTTAAAGAAGTTTCCCCTGTTGTTGAATATCGATTATGTCCAATTGCAAATTCACCAGGGAGTTTTTTTAGAGTTTCATGATCAGTAAAATGATCGCCAACAAGCCCTTGCCTTTTTTCTGAATGATAATTTTTGCCATCAAAAGATACAATTCCACAACCTTCTTGACCTCTATGTTGTAACGCATGTAAACCTAAAGCAACTAAAGCTGAAGCATCTTCATGATTAGAAACGCCAAAAACACCGCATTCTTCTCTTAATTTATCTTGTTCAAATTTTTTCAATTTTTTCTTTTGTATCAATAAAATCTTTACTAGACGGAAATTCTTCTATTAATATTTCACTACCTTTATTAATTAAATTAAATGAAACAGCATCATCAGCAGATATACCCCAATTTTGATAAGGATAAAACCAATTTAAAATTGAAAATATACAAACAGATACAATATAACCCTTGAAAAAACCAAATAAAAAACCAAAACCTTTGTCAATCGCTCCTACGCCAGTCCAAGTTACTGTTTTACTCAATATTTTTCCAATTAAAATTGTAATAAAAAGTGTTAAAACAAAAATTCCAACACCTAAACCAATATTGTTAATAAATTCTGATTGAATATAATCACTAACTATTGGTTGAAGTTTAGGGACTAAAATTATTGTAATAACAGTGGATAAAATCCATTTCATAAAAGAGATAAGACTTAACGAAAAACCTTTTAAAAAACATTGGATTACACAATAAGATAGAATAATTAAGAAAAAAATATCGAATAAATTTAAATTATAAAAAAAATTTTCTAATGAATTAATCATCAAATTAGTTCATTTTTTTCCCGAATGGCTCAAAAATAAGAATTAATTTTGGCAAGAGTGTTAATACAGAAATCATTGCTAATAACATCGCTATTCCTGTAAAAATACCAAAATAAATAGTCGGTATAAAATTTGATAAAACTAAAATTGAAAAACCAAATACAATAGTTATAGACGTATTTAAAATAGCTATCCCAACTGTACTATGACATCTGTCCAAAGTCTTGTTATAATCTTTAATTTTTTCAAACTCTTCTTTAAATCTATAAATATAGTGAATGCTATTATCAACTGCTATACCAATTGTAATTGCAGCTATGGTAATAGTCATCATATCTAAAGGTATACCAAGTAAACCAATAATACCTAAAATAAAAAAAGCGGCAATGAAATTAGGTACTACTCCTATAAATGAGATCATTACATTTCTGAATAGTACAAAAAACATTAGAAAAATTCCTAACATAACAATTCCCAATGTGAGTATTTGGGATTTAAACAAGCTTTGTAATAGATTATTAAATAAGATTAAAACACCGACTAATTTGTATTCATCTTTCTTAAAACCTAATTCAGAGTTTAATTCAGAATTTATTTTGTTTATAAGATCATTTCTTCTCAAGTCTTTAAGAGAGTCTTTTATTCTAACATTAATTCTTGCTTCATCATTTTCGACGGAGATATAAGGAGTTACAATCTCTTTTTTGATAGTTTCTGGTATTTTACTATACAAAACTGCTATTTCTAAACTTTGCAATTCTTTATTATTCAAATCTTCTGCGACTCTTAATATGGACCCAAAAGAAAGAACTTTTCCAATCTCTGGTAAACTGTCTAAATAATCATGTACTTTTATAATTTTATCCATTTTATCACGAGTAAACCAATATTTAGCTTTATCTTCATTTGTTTGGCCTTCCTCTTCCCACTCATCAAATTCATCATCTTTACTTTGAGTTTCTTTTTTGTTTACAGGAAATTTTAAAATTATGTTTAAAGGAGTTGTGCCTCCTAAATCTTCATCGATTTTTTTCATGCCTTGATAAATTTCTGTATCTTTATCAAAATAGTTAATAAAACTATTTTCAACTTCTAGTTTGAAAATTCCTACAATACTCAACAAAATTATTAATATTGTAGATCCAAAAATTATTAATTTACTATTTTTAGAAAATGACCCAAGCGAAGAAGTTATTAAAGATTTCTCAGTGTCTTTAATTAGTATCTCGCTATCAGACGAAAGTATATTTATCAAAGAGGGTAATAGTAAAAAAGTAACTAACAACGATACTACCAATCCAAGTGTCATCATCCATCCAAAATCAATAATTGGTTTTATTCCGCTAAATATTAAGGAGAGGAATGCACAAATGGTTGTTAATACTGTATAAAGAATTGGAAGCATCATCTTTTTACTTGCTTCTAACACAGCCTCTCCTTTAGAAATATTTGGAAACTCTTTTTTTAATTGTAAATATCTAACAGTAACGTGAATATTCATTGCCATATTTAATATTAACATTAGTGCAATAAAGTTAGATGAAATTACAGTAACTTTCCAACCAATTAAACCTAAAAGACCAATCATTATAATTACGGAAGTTGCACATCCAAGTAATGGCATTATTACCCATTTTAGATTTCGAAATATTAACCATAAAGTTATGATTATAAAAATAAATACACCAATTCCAAAAACAACAATATCACTTTTAATATAACTCATCATGTCATCGGCAATCATAGGAATACCACCTAAGTGAATTTTAGCATTCTCACCGTATTTATTAATTACATCCCTAATCTCAGTAATATTTTGATGATTCCTTGTATTGTATAAGTTTTTGTATTCCTCATATTCTTTTATGAAAATTTTATAGTTAATTTTATCTTCTTTAGATAAACCTGTTTCTATGGATTGATTAAAATATTTATCTTTTATTTTGATATATTCTTTTAATCTCTCATCCTTTTTTAAATAAACAACTATCCCTGATGTTTTACCATCTTCACTTATTACGTAGTTTTTATAAATAGGACTATTTATAATTTCATCAAATCCTCTTTTTCTATCTATTTCAGGATAAGCTAAAGTTTTATAATTTTTTAATCTTTCCATTAGTCCCTCATCACTACTTTTTAAAAGAGGGACATCTATGACTGTAATTACACTATCTACCCAAGTTAATTTTTCAATTTTAGACTTAAGCAGCTGAAGATTTAGAATAGTCTCTTTTTCGGTAAAACTTGAAACAGGAGTGTATGTTAAAACAAGAAAATCTTTTGATCCATATGTTTCATTTACTTTTCTTAAATATTTCAAATCTGGATCACCTTCAAGTAAAAGAGCGTCAGAGGATGCATCCAGATTAAAATTTTTTGACTGATAAATTGAAAAAAGTATTAAAATAAATATAAAAAAAAGAGTTATCTTAGAAAAATCAATTACAATTTTTTTATAAATATTAGAAAACATAGGGATGACTCAGATATATCTTAATTCTAATATAACTAAAGAAAAAATCGAAGTTAATTTTTGTTCAAATCTTTGAATTTTGTAAAGATTCCCTCAAACTCGACCTTTATTGTGCCAGTAGGACCATGCCTTTGTTTCCCTAGAATAATGTCTGCTAAACCATTTACATCGTTCATTTTTGACTGCCACTCTGCATGTTCTATTGAACCCAATTTTGGTTGCTTTCTCTCTAAATAGTATGCTTCTCTATAGACAAACATTACCACGTCAGCATCTTGTTCTATTGATCCCGACTCTCTTAGGTCAGCTAATTGTGGTAGTTTATCATCCCTTTGTTCTACAGCTCTTGAAAGTTGAGATAAAGCTAAAACAGGAACAGAGAGCTCTTTAGCTAAAGCTTTTAAACCTTGAGTAATTTCTGAAATTTCCTGAACCCTTCCTTCATTTTTGTTAACGCTGGATCTCATTAATTGTATGTAATCAACAACAATTAAACTTAGACCGAATAATCTTTTTATTCTTCTAGCTCGATTACTTAAGGTAGCAATAGTTATCGCTGGTGTCTCGTCTATATAGAGTGGTAAATTATAGATATTTCTTGAAGTTTCTATGTACCTATTAATTTCTTCTTCAGTAACTTTTCCACGTCTAATATCGTCAGATTTTATCCTAGCTTGCTCTGATAAAATCCTAGTAGACAATTGCTCTGAAGACATTTCCAAAGAAAAAAAAGCAACAGATGACTTTTCCTGTCTTTTTAATATATGTTGAGCTGCGTTATAAGCAATATTTGTTGCTAACGCTGTTTTTCCCATTGATGGCCGACCAGCTAAAATAATTAAGTCAGATTTGTGTAACCCACCTAGTTTTTCGTCTAAATCAGTAAGACCTGTGGGAACACCAACAATGCCCTGGTCATTTTGCATTGCTAAAGTTGCCATTTCAATAGTTTGATCTAATGCTCGATTAAACTTTAAAAAAGATTGAGAAAAACTTCCCCTTTCCGCTAAGTCAAAAAGAGATTTTTCAGTGCTTTCAATAATGTTTTCTGCATTTTGCTCTTGCGAACTTGCATTGATTGTATCATTTGTTAATTTATCTGAAATTTGTACTAGCTCTCTTCTTAAGTACATCTCGTGAATAATTTTCCCATAATCTATCGCTTGTTTTACAGATCCTGAAAATCTAGTAAGTTTTACTAAGTATTCTGTGCCTCCAACTTCATCAAGCATATCATCTTTCTCAAAATAATTTTTTAATGTTATTGGATTAGCAATCATGCCTTTATTGTTTAAATTTTCAATAACTTCGTAAATTTTGACATGCGCTGGATCGTAAAATATATTTGAATTAACTAGAGTTGATACCTCATCAATAATATCATTATTCACTAGTATAGAACCTAATAATGCCTGTTCTGCTTCTAAATTAGATGGCTGCTTATTTTCTAAATTATTTTGAATAGATTTTATTTCTTTCACTTAAATATAATAGAATAACGAAAAGTCCTATAAAGGAAAAAGTTACACACTTTTTTTCTTATACTGTGGAAAAGTTATTTAGATTGAATCTTGTCTATTTTGATAGAAATATTTGCTTTTACCTCTGAGTGAAAGCTTATTTCAGCCTTGAATAAACCAATTTTATTTAAATCGTCTTTTAAAATTATTTGAGATGGTACTACATCAGCCTTTGATTTTTCTTTAATTACGTTGGCAATTTCTTTAGGTTTTATTGAACCATATAAATCTCCGTTTTCTTTACTTTCTTTATTAAAAGTAAAAATTTTGTTGTTAACTAATTTTGAAATTTCAATGAATTTATTTTTAATTTCGTTGTTTTTTTTGGTTAATTCGTCCTTTTTTTTATTCACCAACTCTTGGTTTTCTTTATTAAATCTTAGTGCTTTACCTTGTTTTAAAAGAAAATTTCTTCCATAACCATTTTTTACAACCACTTTGTCACCAATATTTCCTAAATTAATTATATTTTCCAATAAAATAATTTCCATTATAATAATCCTAAAATTTTTGCCTTTTTAATTTCTTTTGTAAGTTTTTTTTGTTTACCAAATGATACCGATGTAATTTTTGACGAAACTATTTTACCATTATCGCTTACATATTTTTTTAATAGACTAACGTTCTTATAATCAACTATTGGTGCATTTTTGATAGACAGCGGGCATTTTTTTGAAAACTTACCATCATTTTTTTGAAAAAGACTCAATTTACTTAATGAATTTGAGCCTTTTTTTTGAAATTTTTTATTTTTCCTTTTCATTATTTTTTTATTTTTTTAAAAAACTCGTTTTCAGTATCAAGTTTTTTATATTTAACAATTAAATGCCGGATTATTGAGTTATCTAATTTAACCTTCTTTTCTATAGCATTTAGCGTATTATTATTTCCTTCAAATTTAAAATGAATATAAAATCCTTTTTTATAATTTTTGATTTTTTTGGCTAAATTTAATAAACCCCAATCTTCTATTTTAACGATTTTTCCTAAAGAGGTGTTAATTATATCACTGTATTTGTCTTTTAAGGACTTTAAATCTTTTTCTGCTAAATCTTGTTTAGCCACAATAGTGTTTTCGTAAAAAGCCATAATTTATTAAGTTAAATTAGTTTAATTAATTATTTATAAAAAGAGGTTTATACTATAATGAAGAATTATAGCAATACTAATAATTGATAATTAAACTAATACAAATGAACGCTTTATTATTTCCAGGTCAAGGTTCACAGGTTGTAGGAATGGGTTCGGAGCTTTATAAAAATTTTGCACTAGTTAGAAATATATTTAATCAAGCTGATGAAAAATTAGGCTATCCTATTTCTAAATTAATTCTTAAAGGTCCAGAAAATGAACTTCAATTAACTAAAAATACACAACCAGCAATATTAACAGTTAGTTATTCGATTTTTAAAGTATTAAAAGACGAATTTAATTTTAACTTTAGTTCGTTTAAATTTTTCGCAGGGCATTCACTTGGCGAATATAGCGCTTTAGTTTGTTCAGAGTCTATAAATTTTGACGATGCTATATATTTACTACATGAGAGAGGTAAAGCGATGCAAGAAGCAGTGCCAGTAGGAATGGGGAGCATGATAGCAATTTTGGGAATGAAGATCGACGATCTTTCAGTTTTATTAAGATCATATAATAAAAATGGTGTCTGCGAAATAGCAAACGACAATGCGGAAGGACAAGTGATTATTAGTGGCAATAAAGAAAATGTAACATCTTTACAAAATTTTCTTAAAGAAAAAAAAATAAAATCAATTCCACTTAAGGTAAGCGCACCTTTTCACTGCTCATTAATGAAGCCCGCTGCTAGTATTATGAAAGAAAAAATAAATAATACAAAATTTAATAATTCGTTATATAAAATAATAAATAATGTAACAGCCAATCCTGAAAGTGATGCAAATGTATTAAAAAAATTGTTAATTGAACAAATTTTTTCTACTGTAAAATGGCGTGAAAGTTTAATTTACATGTCAAATAAAGGCGTAAAGAATTTTATAGAATTAGGGCCGGGTAAAGTGTTAAGCGGTATGGTAAAGAGGACAGTAAAAGAAGCAAATTGCTTTTCAATTAATACAATTGCTGATATTAAAAATTTTGAAAATGAATTTAAAAAATAAAAAAATCTTAATTACTGGTGCAACTGGAGGAATAGGACATTCTTTAGTTGATAAATTCTATAACCTTGGTTCTTCAATTGTTGCAACTGGTACTAATGAGGAAAAACTTGATTATTTAAAAAAAAATTATCCTAATATTCTGATCGAAAAATTTAAGTTAGATGAACATAGTAAAATAGAGAGTTTTATAGAAACTGTTACAAAAAAATTAAATGGTTTAGATATTTTAGTCAATAACGCAGGAATAACTTTAGATAACCTTTCTATAAGACTTACAGAGGAAAACTGGAAAAAAGTTTTAGATATTAATTTAACTTCTAGTTTTCTAATGTGTAAACATGTAATTAAAAAAATGCTTAAAAATAAATACGGAAAAATAATAAATATTACTTCAATTGTTGGTCATACCGGTAATCTAGGTCAAGCAAATTACGCTGCATCAAAAGCTGGCATCGTTGCTTTTTCTAAAAGTTTAGCAATAGAGTATGCAAAAAAAAATATTAATATTAATTGTGTTTCGCCTGGCTTTATAAAAACAGATATGACAGACAAAATAAATGAGGAATTTAAAAAAACTTTGATTGGTAAAATTCCATCTGGCGCACTAGGAACGGGCGAAGATGTTTCAAACTGTGTAGCCTTTTTAGCTTCAGACATGTCAAAATATATCAACGGTGAAACAATCCACGTTAATGGTGGAATGTATATGTCTTGACAATTCTAATTAATAATCTATTAAGAAAATAAATAAACACGAAAGGACTCATGTCAGATAATATAAAAGATAAAGTAAAAAAAATAGTTGCAGATCATTTAGGAATTGATCAAGAAAAAGTAACCGATGAAGCAAGTTTCATTGACGATCTTGGAGCAGATAGTTTGGACACTGTTGAACTAGTAATGGCTTTTGAAGAAGAGTTTGGATCGGAAATTTCAGATAGCGAAGCTGAAAAAATTTTAACAGTAGGTGATGCTATTAAATTTATTGAGAGTAATTCTAATAAGTAAATTTTTTAAATGAAACATGATGAAAAAAACATCATGGTAATTTTATCATCACCTTCAGGTGTTGGTAAAACTACAATAACGAAAAAATTACAACAAAAATATAATTCTTTCACAATTTCAGTCTCACATACAACTCGCCCACCAAGATCTAATGAAGTAGACGGGGTAGATTATCACTTTGTATCGACCAAAAAATTTGAAAAATTAATAAGAGAGGGAAAGTTTTATGAATATGCAAAAATTTTCGAAAATTTTTATGGAACTTTAAAAAAAACTGTAGACAATACCATTAAAAAAAATGACATTATTTTTGATATAGATTGGCAAGGCACTAAACAACTTTCAAAATTTAAGAATTTAAATTTACTTAAAATATATTTAATTACAGATAGTAAAAAAGAGCTCAAAAAAAGACTAATTTCAAGAAAACAAAATTCTAATCAAGAAATTCAAAAAAGATTTAATTCATTTGATGAAGATATTAAACATTGGAAAGACTATGAATACATAGTTATCAATAAAAATTTAGACGTATGCTTCAAACAAATTGAAAATATTATTCAAAGTCACAAAAACAACCATCTTCAATTTTCATAAAATTCGGTTATTTTGTAATATGTTTCAGGCCGTATTTCAGCAGGTCTTTTTTTTAAATCTAAATTTTTGATTTTTTTTACTTTCTTTTCACTTAGTATTTTTTTAATATTCTTATTAATCATTTTTCTTTTATTGGAAAAAAGAATATTTGTAATATTTTCTAGAGACTCAATATTATAAATCCTTAAATTCTTATTCTTCTTTGGTTTAAACTTAATAACCATTGACATAACCTTAGGTTTAGGAAAAAAGCTGTTAGGTGAAACAAAAAATTTATTAATTATATCTAATTTATAATTAGTAATAATTGACAACCTCCCATAATTGGGAGACAAAAATTTACCGATTATTTTTTCTCCTAATTCTTTTTGAAACATAAAAATTAAACTGTTGTAATTTGGTGGCCAAAGTTTAAATTTTAAAATTTTTATAAGTATTTGTGAAGAAATATTGTATGGAAGATTTCCAAATATAATTGAATTTTTATGTAATATTTTCTCTAAATTAAATTTTAATATATCATCGTTTATTACTGTAATTTTTTTATCATTAATATATTTTTGTGTAAGCTCTTGGAATAAAAAATTATCTTTTTCAATAATTGTAAATGACTTTGGTTTATTTTTTATAATTTCCTCAGTCAAAGATCCTTTTCCTGGTCCTATTTCAATTACATGTTGATTTTTAATTTTCGCTAAATTTATTATTTTTTTAATTACATTTTTATCAATTAAGAAATTTTGTCCGAGAGATTTCTTTGGAAACATTATTTACTAAATTTATTCAAGAAATTTATACATTTGATCAAACTAATTGGATTAGCTTTATTTTTTCCAATAAGATTAACCGCTGTTCCATGATCAGGTGAAACTCTTAAGTATTTTAAGCCAAGTGTTAAATTAAATGCGTTGAGTTTATATATAGACTTGAAAGGAGTTAAAATTTGATCGTGGTACATACCTACTATTACATCATACTTAGAATAATCTTTAATAAAAACTGTATCAGTTACTAAAGGACCAGAAATAATTATTTTTGATTTTTTTAACTTTTTCAGCGCAGGTATAATTATTTTAATTTCCTCAGATTCTTTTTTGTATTCTGCGTTGTGTGGATTCAACCCTAATACAGCGATTTTTGGTTTTTTATGGAAAATCCTCAAAAATTCTTTGTTAATTGTCATAATTTTTGAAATAATTAGTTTTGATGAAATTTTCTTTGAAACATTCCTAAGTTTGATATGTGTCGTAACTGGTGAGACTGATAAATTTTCATTGTAAATAAGCATTGCTTCAGAATTTTTTTTAATTTTACATTTTGAAGCAAAATATTCTGTTACACCTAAGTATTTTTTATCAAGAAGTGTTTTATTTATTGAACAATTTATAATACCACTTACATCTTTTTTTAATCCATACTTATGGGATAAATTTAATGAATTTTTTAAAAATTTTTTTAATTCAACTTTTTCTACATTGAAAGAGTCACTAAATTTAAGTTTAACATTGATTACTTTAAGTGTATTTGGGCTATTTTTTTTATTTGTGTTGTTAAATTTAACTAAATTTAAAGAATAGTTTAACTTTTTTAACTGCGATTTAAACAATTCATAATTTGTTATTAAATAAACTTTTTTTCTTGTCTCTTTTTTTAATTTTATAAAAGACTTATAAATTAATTCAGAATTAACGCTGTTTGGGTCTCCACTAAAAATTATAATTTTCTTTTTCATTTGTATTCTATTAAACTATTATTCTTTAATTTCGATAAATAGCTTCGAGAGTATAAATTAAACAGTTCATTTTTCTTTTCATTTAAAACTTTTTTTTTTAAGTCTTCCTTATTAATTTCTTTAGAGTTATAAATTTTTTTTTCATTAAGTTTTAAAAAAATGATATTATTTTGTTGCAAAATAGGTTTGGAAACCTCCCCAATATTCATTTTTTTTACAATATTTAAAATTTCTTTTGATAATGATTTACCATTAATCCAACCTAAATTTCCTTTATTGTTTGAAGATAATGATATACTGTGTGATAGGGCAACGTTTTCAAAACCTTGACTTTCTATTTTTTCTTTAATTTCAAAAGATTTTTCATCTATTGATTTTCTATCAGAAATTTCTAATGGAATTTCAATTTCAGATAAATTGAACTCTTCTATAATTGCCTGATTATTTAAGATTCTACTTACTTCAGAGTTAATCATATCTTCATCAATATTTATTTTATCGGAAAATTTATTAAATATTAAGCTTTGCCATTTTAAATCAGTTTCAATCTCATCAACATATAAATCATAATCTATATTATTTTCTTTAAATTTTTTTTTTAATTCTTCAACACTGGTTGAGGAAATATTTAAAATAAATTTATTTAATCGAGATGAGCTAATTTTAATAGGATATTTTTCTAATTCAATTTTTTTTAATTCATTTATTAATAAAGAGTTTAAAGCTGGTTTTTTAATTTGATTAATATTTTTTTGATTAATTTCTGTATCAGAAAGCAACAATATTCTTAAAACTTTATTTTTAAATTCATAATTAGTAACTATATTATTCTCAACTTTAAGTATAATTTTATTATTTATCCCAGATGATGAGACTGAAAAGGAAAATAAAATTAGAAATATAAAAATTGATAAAAATTTCATTTATTTACAGCTGGACTTGTTAAGCTATCAAAAGGTAATAATGTAATCTTGAACATTAAAGAATTTTCTGGTTCTAAAGCTGGATCATTGTAAAACTCTCTTCTGTAAACAAGCCCAGCTCTTAGACAATCATTTACATACTCATAACTTAAGTTATAGAATTCTGAAGAATTTTTTATTAAATTTCTTTTAGTTTCAAAAGATAGCTGACCCTTCCCTAAATTGTTAGTACTAATTTTTGTTTTAAAGTATTCCTGATTTCCGATATGTTTTTTTTCTTGTAAAAAATTAAAATCAAAATTAATGTTTCCCAGATTAAGTTTGGCACCAAGCTCACTATAATTTAGATCATTAAAATTTTGATCTAAAGCAAACTCATAATCAAGTTTAATTTTGTCGTTTATATTATAACTTGCATTACCAACAAGATCAGAAAGTTTTTCATCTAAGCCTGTTTTACTTGGCATGCTTTTATTTTCCTCTTCATTAATAATTTGGGCTATTGAAAAATCAAATTCATTTTTATTATTATTAAATTTATAATCTAATCCTAGAGCAGCATTTAATCCTGTCTCAAAATTGTTATCATTTTCTAATCTGTTTAAGCTAAATGCACTAATGGGGTTCAATCTAGAACCTTCTGTTTCGTCTCTCATACTACCCGGAGCATATCTCAAAAGCATTTTTGGTTTTAAAATATGTTCACTATTCTTTTGTTTTTTCAATAATTTTAGCTCTGATAAATAGCCAATTGCGCCAAATAGTTCACTGTTTGGTTCATCTTTGTAAGTATTAATATTTTTTGTCTCATAATTTAAATTTTTGATATTCCCAAAAAGTTTTCCTTTAAGACCTGAATTAAAATTAAAATTTCTAAAATTCCAAAATAAATCATTAACTAAGAATTTTGATAATTTGTTTGTATCGTAGTTGTGAATTTTTAGATTTGATAATAAATCAAGGCTTCCAAATTTTTCATTACTAAATAAATTTTTATCAAGAGTTATTTCAGGAAAAATATATTCATATTTATCATTGTATTCAGATTTAAGTGTTTCATAAACTGTAGAGTTCAAACCAAAAAATAAATTATTACTTTCGTATGAATAATCTATAGAGCTTTCAAGACTGTCTTTATTATAATCCGCTAAGCTGGAATCTATTTTAAATAACTTTAAATAGCTATCATCTGATACACTTTGAACAGAAATATCTAACGTGCTGCTGGCTTCTTTATCCAAATTAAATTTTTTTGTAAACTTGGAGAAAAAATGAGATTTTTCTCCAGTTTTTTTTGTAGAACTAGTTTTCTTAAAACCTTCTGTAAATCCAGCATCAATGTAAAAGTTAGAATTCTTAAATACTTGATGATATTCACCTAAAAAAAGAGGGTTTTCAGATGCAAACATCCTGGTTGTTAATGTAAAGTTTTTATCTTTATTTAAATCAAAAAAATAAGGAATTGAAATACCCGGGCCCAAATTATTGCTATCAGAAAAAGAAGGCACTAAGAAACCCGATCTTCTTTTTACAGTGGGATCAGGATGAGCTAACTTTGGTAAATAAAAAACCGGAATATCGTAAACTTTAATTACTGCGTTATCATAATAAATAGTTTTTTTTAAACTATCATGAAACAATTTTGATGATTGAATAGACCAAGGAGGACATTTGTCATTCTCTCTATAATCACAAGTTGTAAAAATACTTTTTTCAAAAGTTTTAGTATCTTGTTTAATTAAAGCTGAATTAGAAAAAACCCTTGGCTTATTTTTTTTGTTAAATTTAAAATTATCTTGATTAAGGTATGCCTTGATATCTGTTCCTAATATTTCCTTTTTAACTGTATCAATATAAATTTGAGAAAATTCATAAGTATTTTTCTTACTATCTTTAAAACTAATTTTTCCAATTGAATTAAAAATGTTTTTATTAATATTATAATTAAAATTATCTAAATTGATTAAATTATTATTAAGATCAGTTATCTCAGTTTTTTCATCAGATCTTATAAATTTATTTTTATTATCAAAGATGATATTATTACTTTTAAATTCATATTTATTTGATGTAATGCCTTTAGTAAATCCAACTGTCTTAAAAATTTGATTTTTTTCATCATACTCAGCCTGAACTGTCTCAATAATATTGTTTTTAGCATCTATTAATGAAACATTTGTTTTTAAAATAAAAAATTTATTTTTTTTATTATATTCAGCATAATCAGTTTTTATGGTTTTACCATCGCTAGTTTTTATTTCTACATCACCTTTTAAAATAGAAATATTTCTATTTTTATCTAGAGATATACTTTTTGATTTAATTTCAATGTTATCTGCCAACAAAGTAATATTAAATAAAGTTAAAATAATTATTAATATAAATTTACTTTTCATTAATTTGAATTATCCCAATAAATGCAAATAAACTTAAGACAATAACTGGCACCCAAACTGACACAACAAGAGGTATTCTATCAGTTTGACCAAGAGCTAAAGAAAAATCTTTAAAATAAAAAACAATTACAGATACGACTAAACCAATTATAATAAATTTAAAATTGTCTGATCTTTTTAATGTATTTAATGTAAGAATTGAAGCTATTGCTGTCATTACAAATAAGAAGAATGGAATAGTTAATAGTGAGTGTAAATTTTGATCTAATAATCTTTTATTATAGCCATAATCTATAAGTTTCTTATAATTTAATGATAATTCAATAAAGGACATCGTGTCAAAGTTCTTAAACAGATTGTTTATTTTTTCATAATTGTAATTAGAAATTAAAGTGTAATTTTTTGTGGTTTCGGACACAATTTTGTTGTCAGGAAAAAAGAAAGTTGGATTTTCTATAAGCCATTCATTATCTTGAATATTTACTTTTTTGGAATTAATTTTTTCAATTAGTCTTGAATTTTTATCTAAGTGATAAATTGTTACGTTTATCAAATTATTTCCCTCAGTTTTGTTTGCTGATATTATTCTTTGCTTTGATTGGATATTTTCTTTAATCCACAATCCATTTCTATTAAATGTTACTAAATGTTCAACATCCCTAGAAAAATTTGATTTTGTTTTTTCATAATATTTTGACATTGAAGAAGTTATTGGACTTACAAAGAATAATATAAACCAACCAAAGATAAATGCTGAAATTGCAACAATTAAAAAAATTTTAAAATTTGAATATCCAAAAACTTTTAATGTGAGTAGATCTTTGTTATTTCTTATTTTAATCATAAACCACATACTTGATAAAAAGAAAATAAAAGGAAGTGCTTTTATTATCATACTAGGAATAAACATTCCGGTTAAAACAATAGGTGTAATAAAACTTACCTCAATATTTTTGAAAAATTCTAATTCATCGAATAAATTAAAAATTATTCCAAAACAAAAAAAAACTGAAATAAACATAAATACAGTTTTAAGATAATTTTTTAATATATAATTTAAAATAATTTTATTCATGATAGTTTTGAAATTTTAAATTTTAAGTAAAAATAAAATAATACTATTAGTATTATCGGGAGTGCAATATATACTGTGTTGAAATAGATGCTCTGTCCAGTAAATTTAACAGCAATTTCTGTAAAAAGCAGTATTGAGAAACTATAAAAAAAAATTAAATTTTT
>MDTA01060642.1_pt1 | contig 19934 bp, 18 predicted proteins | sample 811151 | NCBI WGS metagenome assembly MDTA01 (sample SAMN05326648, study PRJNA326480) | marine metagenome | isolation source: seawater | place: Indian Ocean: South | collected 2010 | reverse complement strand
TAGATTTACAAGATCTGGAGGAGAAGCTAATTCTGTAGCAATTAGAATTGCTAGAGCTGCATCAAAAAAATATAAGATTGCGGTATGTGGATACCATGGTTGGCACGATTGGTATTTAGCAGCAAATTTGAGAGATAAAAGCAGACTAAATAGTCATCTAATAGAGGGATTATCAACTAGAGGAGTTCCAAAAAATCTGTTAGGGAGCATTTTTACTTTTGAATACAATAATTTTGAGGAATTTTACAAACTTATAAAGAGAAATCCTGAAATTGGAATAGTTAAAATGGAAGTATCAAGAAATTTTAATCCAAAAAATAATTTTCTAGAAAAAATAAGAGATTTGACAAAAAAAAAAGGAATATTGTTAATTTTTGACGAATGCACCTCGGGCTTTAGACAATGTTTTGGAGGACTGCATAAAATTTATAATATCGTTCCTGATATTGCTATATTTGGAAAGGCTCTAGGAAATGGATATGCAATAAATGCTATAATAGGTAAGGAAGAATATATGAAATATGGAGAACAAACTTTTATTAGTAGCACTTTTTGGACAGAAAGAATCGGCTCAACTGCAGCCTTAAAAACATTGGAGGAAATGAAAAGAATTAAATCTTGGAAAATAATTACAAATAAAGGGATGTATATAAGAAAAAAATGGATATCGCTTGCAAAAAAATATGAATTAAAATTAAAATTATTTGGTCTACAAGCTTTGTCTGGTTTTGAAATTTTAAGTAAAGACTTCTATAAATATAAAACTCTGATTTCTCAAGAAATGATCAAAGACTCTATATTAGCTTCAAATATGATATATTTTAGTACTACACATACCCAGCAAGATATTGATAAATATTTATTGTCTTTAGAAAAAGTATTTAAATTGATTTCAGAATGTGAAAGTGGAAGAAAAGTAGACAATCTATTAGATGTTCCTGTTGCTAAAAATAAATTTCAAAGATTAAATTAAATAATATGAAAATAAATTTATACTTAAATCAGAAGATTTGATGTCAATAATCTATTTTCATATTGGATACCCAAAAGCTGCATCAACTTTTCTTCAAAAAAATATATTTAAAAACCAAAAAAAAATTAATTTTATAAATGATAATTTTAATGATGAATTTATTGAATTTACAAAATTTCTATTTTGGTCAGATGACGAAGAATTTAATTTAAAGATTAAATCATATGTCAAATTTTTGAATAATATTAATGATGATAAAATTAATGTGATTTCACATGAAGGATATACAAATTTTTCTTCTAATCCACAATTTAAAATTCAATTAATTTTTAAAAGATTAAAAAAAATATCTGAAATATGTAAAATTAAATATAAATTTATTTTTGTCATTAGAAAACAGACTGAATATATTAAGAGTAGATATGCACAAGGACATGGATTAACAGGCTTTTATTCTGTGAATAAAAAATATTTAAAATTTAATGAATTAAAAAAATATTTTTATAAAAGTGATAGATCTAATAATGAACTAGAGGCTTTTGAAACTTTTAACTATTACAAAACCTATATTGACTTAAAAAAAATTTTTAACGATGATCCAAAAATCCTAGTTTTTGAAGATTTAAAATCATCACCACAAAAATTTGTAGATGAATTGTTAGGTTTCATGAATTTAAGGGACAGCTTTTCATTAAATAATTTAGATTTTTCTATTAAAAATCCAGGTAGAAAAACAACAACTGGAGAATATTTTAGAAAAAGAAATATTTATCATAAACCATATTTAGGAGTACTAAATGTAATTGCAAAATATATTCCATTAAAAAAATATATATTTAAGCTCTTTTCAAGAAACCTTAAAGAAAAAATAAAAATTTTATCTTATAAATTCGATAGAATTATAAAGGGCCATGATCGGATTGTTTTTAACAAAAATGATGAGATTGAAATAAAAAAATAATACAGCGAAGGAAATCAAAATCTTTCCAAAATACTTAAAAAAGATTTGGAAAAATTAGGTTATTAATTATCTCAAATTTTTAACAAAAAATAACATATCATCTTTTTTATTTGAATTTTTTAATTGAAAATAATTTTTTATCTTTGCAACCTTTTTAAATCCATTCTTAACAAAAACTTTGATAGATGCCTTATTTTTTGAGTATGATATTCCATACAACATTCTTAATTTTTTCTTTTTACAAAATTTAATTAATAATTTTATAGCTTTCGTTGCAAACCCTCTATTCATATATTTCGTATTTCCAATCATAAAACCAATCTCGCAATGATTGTGGTTTAAATCTATTTTATCAATTTCAACGATACCTATAAAAATTTTATTATATATAATTTTAAATAAAATAGATTTATTTATATTTAATTTATTTTTAATGAAATTTTTCTGGGAATTAACGGTGTGTTTTTTGAATTGTCTATTAGAATAAATTGAAGTTTTTTTATTATTTAGCCAGCTTACCCATAAAGCTAAATCATTTTTTTTTGGAATATTTCTGATTCTTGCAATTTTTATTTTAAAATTAATTTTATTTATAATTGTTCGATTCATTTAACATAAAAGGATTTACTAAATCTAATTTAAGAAAATTTTCGTTATTAAATTTTGTAAATTTAATTTTATTAAATTTTTTTATTATTTTTATATTAAATTCTTTAACTTTACTATGCCTTATCAATTTCTTTTTATTAATTTTTTTTGTTTTAATTTTACCAATTTTTTTAGTTTTAATTAAATTTCTTAGATGTATTAAAGCTGATTTAATTGACTGCATAGTAAATTCAAATGGATTCTTACCATTATAGAAAGAAGAGGAATGAAACAAAACTTCTCCAAAATCTAATTTTTTTGTTAAATAATGTACCGTTGATCCTGCTAACGAAAAATTTTTGTCATATACAGCCCAAAAATTGCAATCAGACCCAATATAATATGGTGAAATACCATTATGGATATTTATACATTTTTTTTTCTTTAAAAACGCAAGCAATGGACCTTTAATTATTGATGTTCCATAAATAATATAAATATCACTTTTTAGAAACGGTTTGATTTCATTTAATTTTAACAAATTCAAATCATTTCTTTCAATAGCAAGTAGTGAAATTTTTTTTTTATTAATATTCAAATAATTTTTGCCAAAAATTTTAATTTCTGCTTTATTTACTTTTTTGAAATAATTTTGATGTATTCTTGATTTAAAATATAATCCTCTCTTATTTTTACCTGGAAAAATCGACCTTGTCTCTTGTATAACATAAAGCTCTTTACATACTTCTGATAATATCTTTATTAAATAATTGTGACGTGGATGGTTAGCTGTAAGCAGAGTTATTTTCATTAAATTAAAACTTAGAAATTTTGTAGAATTTTTTTCATAAGTCCTATGTTATCACATGTTACTCTTAAATAAAAATTTTTATAATAATTTGTTGGTTTAGTTATAATTTTTTTTTCTTTTAATAAATCATATTTTTTTTGCATTTCTTTTTTATTTTTAAAAAAAATATTTACTGAATTTCCAAACGAATTATTTAAAATATATCCTTTTTTCCTTAAATTTTTACTAAAAAAATCTCTACCTAGCTGGACATTTTTATTGTAACTTTTAATTAAATTAAAGTTATCCAAAAAATATTCCAATATTTTTCCAGAGTATAAACTTAATGGATAAGGTGTTTGCATAACTTTAAATTTTTTTATATTTTCTTTATGGCTGACCAAAAACCCAATTCTATGCGCAGCCATACCCAAACTTTTTGTTACACTTCTGAGAATATAAATATTTTTATGATTTTTAACTAGATTTATGAAGGATTTATGACCAAAACCAAAATAAGACTCATCAACAAAGAAAATTTTTTTTTTCCATTTTATAATAATTTTTTCAAATTCTTTAATATTAAAGTCAAAATTTGAGATTTGATTAGGATTCGTAAAAAATATTATATCTACTTTTGGAATAACTTTTAAAAAATTTGTTTTATCTAAATTAAATAGATTTGGATTTTTCTTATTAAATAAATATTTAGTTTTTATTAATTTTATCTTCAAAGATTTAGCATAAACTTCATACATTTGATAATTTAAGTCATTTATACTAGCCGACAAGTTTTGCTTATAATTAAATAATATGAAATCTCTTATGACGGAGTCACCACCATGAAAATAACAAAAGTTTTCTTTAGTAACACCTAAGTAATTAGCAACTTTTAATGAAATGGAGGATATTTTTTTTTGATCAAAATACGAAGTGAATTCTCTATTTGAAATAGTTTTATATATTTTATTGAGAATGTTTTGATTCCAATTTGTAACCTTTTCATTTCTATCACATCTGATTTGATCTATTCGTCTAGTGTCAAATCTATCTGATCTTTTGATTTTTATTATTTTATTGAAAATACTCATTTATTGATTAATAAGTAAAACAAATGAACAAAATTGCAAGTCATTATCAATTTGCATTAATTTCAGACACTTTTAGACCAAAAATTATGTACGAATTGAATAAGAATTTTTATGATCAGGCAACAAAAAAATTTGGCAAAATATACTTCATAAATTTAAATAAATTAATTCATTCAAATAAACGAAAAATACCTCATGAAGAAAAAAAAAAATTTTCAAAATTTTTCCATTTTATTGAGCCAAAAAATTATAAAGAACTAAAAAATATTCTTAACAATAACAAATTTATTATCTCTGTCTCTTTAGGAAGAACATTTAAATTTTTTAAAACTTGGCATGTACTTAAAAAAACAAAAAATATATTATTTTATCAATTAAATCTTGGGATAATTTCATCTAAATCTAAATTATATACCAAGAGTAATTATGAAAATTTTAAAGATTGGATAGACAACCTTGTAAATGTTAAAATTTCATTTCTAGTTTATAGACTTTTAGTATTGATTAGAATCTTTCCAAACATTGATATAGTTTTTGAAGCTTCAAAAGCATTTGTTGATGCATTTAATCAATCTCCCTCAAAAAAGATTGAAAAAATTTTCAATTTAAAAAATATAGCTATTCACAAAAAAGTTATACATATCAACAGTAGGGCTTATGATGAAGTTATTGATAGAATACAAGATATTAAAGAAGAATATATCACATTTTTAGACTCTGGGTTTGATCATCCTGATAGAGCAAGGTTTGATAAGCCAGCAACTAAAGAACAAAGAAAAAATTATTATTTAAATTTAAATAAAATTTTATTTAAGTTTTCAAAGTTATTAAATAAAAAAATTATTTTTTGCGCACACCCAAAAGTAAATGTTGCAATACTCAAAAAATATATTCCAAAAATTAAAATTATCAAATTTAAAACTAGAGATTATATTCTAAAATCAAAGATAATTTTTTTCCATGAATCAAGCTCTGTTTTAGATGCAATTATATTAAAAAAAAAAATTTGGTGTTTAAAAAGTAACGATATGGGAGAATTTTTCAGAAATAGAAATAATTTATATCCAAATTTTTTAAAATGTCCTTACTCTGATATGGAGTATTTAGTGAAGATGGACAACACTGAAATTATAAATAAATTAAATCAATATAATTTTAGATTATTTGATCAAAAAATACGTAATTATCTAGCAAACAACCAAAAAAGTGTTAATTATTTAAATAATTGTTTGAAATTTAAGAAAAAAATTAAACAAAAAAAAATTATTTTAGGGCGACAAAGAGTTCTAGATGAATTAAGTAAATATACAAAAAAAAAATCGTAAAATGAGCAAATCTGCAGAAGTAAAATTTTTTAAAAATAGGACAGTTTTAATTACAGGTGGAACAGGGAGTTTGGGAACTCAATTAGTAAATTATTTTTTAAATAATAAACTTAAGTTAAAAAAGTTAATTATTTTTAGTAGAGATGAATTTAAGCAGTTTCAGATGAAAAAAAAATTTTCTGAAAGAAAATTTAAAAATCTTAGATATTTTTTGGGTGATGTGAGGGATGTAAAAAGAATTAAATTGGCTCTTAATGAAGTTGATTACGTTATCCACGCTGCAGCATTAAAACACGTCCCTGCAGCAGAATACAATCCTACAGAATTTATAAAAACCAATATCGAAGGTGCAAATAATATGATAGAAGCTGCACTTTACTCTGATGTTAAAAAAGTAATTGCCCTTTCTACAGACAAAGCATCTTCACCGGTAAATTTATATGGAGCAACAAAGCTTTGCTCTGATAAATTATTTGTATCTGCAAATAATTTGAGAAAAAAAAATGGTTGTGTCTTTTCAGTAGTAAGATACGGGAATGTTTTTGCTAGCAGAGGATCAGTTGTTCCTTTGTTATTGGAAAGAAAAAATAAAAATTTGAAATTTGAATTGACTGATAAAAATATGACAAGATTTAATATAACATTAGAGGAAAGTATAAAAACAGTGATTTGGTCTCTTATTAATTCCAAAGGAAAAGAAATTTTCGTACCAAAACTTAAGAGTTATAAATTATTAGACTTAGCAAAAGCTATTAGTCCAAAAACTACAATTAAATATGTTGGTATTAGACCTGGAGAAAAAGTTCATGAAGAATTAATTTCTAAGTCTGAAAGTATTAATACAGTTGATTTAGGCTCTCATTACGCAATAATGCCTGATTTAAATTCACTAAATAAAATTTATCCAAAAAAAAAATATTTTAATTCTAATATTTCATACAACAGTAATATGACTAATAATTTTTTGACTATTAAGGAAATAAAAAAATTATTGACAAACTTAAAAAATATTTAGTAATTTTTTTTGAATAAATAATGAATAATTTAGAAAAAATAAAAAATTTAATAGAAAAAAAAGATTTATTTATAATATTAATCATACTTTTCTTTTCTATAATATCTACATTTCTTGAGTTAATTTCTATAAGTATATTAATTCCTTTTTTTTCAAAATTAGACTCTGGATTAGAATTTAAGAATGATTTTTTGATGGAGTTAAATAACTTTTATAATCAAAATTTTTCGTCAGAACTATCAGTAATTTTGATAATTATAATTTTTGTCTTTGCGATGAAAAATACCATTTTCCTATTTTCAAAATTTATAGAACAAAAATTTATATTTAAATTTCATGCTAAAATAACAAGAAAGTTATTTTTTTTTTATTTGAATAAAGATTTTAGCTTTCATACTAAAAATAATTCATCTCAGCTAATAAAAAACATTTCATCAGAGTGTGGTGTTTTCGCAAATAATTTCTTACAACCAATAATTCTATCAATTGGTGAGTTTATTGTTTTGTCTGTGTTATTAACTTTCCTTTTTTTGTTAAATTTTAAAACAACAATATTTATTTTGATATTTTTGGTTGTGATTTCAACTATATTTAATTTTTTTTCTAAAGATTATTTAAGAAAATTAGGAAAATTAAGATCAATACATTCTGGCAATTCCTTTAAAGAATTACAACAATCTTTTATTAGTATTAGAGAAATTATAATTTACAAATTGCATAATTTTTTTACAAAAAAATATGACTTTCACAACAAGTCAAATTTAGCAACTGGATACAAAAGTAAGTTTATTTACTCTATACCGAAAAGTTTACTAGAAATTTCTGCGATTACCGGAATTACTTTAATTATTTATCATCTACATAAAAATGGAATATCTTTTACTGAGATAGTTTTAACTACTTCCATCTATGTTCTTGCAGCCACAAAAATAATGCCTGGTATAACAAGAATTTTTTCAGTACTTACAAACTTAAACTATACAATAAATTCAATTAAGATATTTAATAAAAGTTTTTTCTCGTTTTATAAAAATGACTTTAGTAATAAAACAGGAAATATCCAAAAGAGAAAAAAAATCTATAGTTTAGAATTAAAAAAAATATATTTTAAATATGAAAAAAATTTAATTTTAAATAATTTAAATTTAAAAATTAAAAGTGGAGAAAAAATTGGAATTATTGGTGAAAGTGGTTCTGGAAAAACTACACTGATCAATATAATGGTTGGTTTATTAAATAACTTTAAAGGAGGCTACATAATAAATAATAAAAAAGTAAATATACCTAATTTATATCTAGATCAAAATTTAGGTTATGTACCACAAAATTGTCTTATGATTGACGACACAATCAGAGAAAACATTGAATTGGGAAGAGAAATTAAAGATAAAAAAAAATACATTAAAATAATTAATGATTTAGGTTTAAAGAAACTTAATTCATTTAAAAATAATGAAAAAAATAAAAATATTGGTGAAAGAGGAGCAAAAATTTCTGGTGGTCAAAATCAGAGAATTGGCATAGCTAGAGCATTGATTATGAATCCATCTGTATTAGTCCTAGATGAAGCATTAAATTCAATAGATAATAAAATTAAAAAAAAAATTGTAGATAAAATTTTTTCAGAATATGATGATAAAATAATTATTATAGTTTCTCACGATGTAAAAGATCTAAAATATTGTCATAAAAAATATAAATTAATAAATGGTAGTTTAAAAAGGTTTTTTTAAAACAGAAAATATAATTTTAGAAATATTATCAATATCTTTTTTTCTCAATTCATGGAACACGGGAAGAGAAACAGTATTTGACATATATTTAATTGAATTTTTTAAATAATTTTTTTTTTTGTTTGAAAAAACTAAATAAAAATATTGGTTTATAATGAAATTGTAGAAATATATTTTTTTTGTTGAGTTTTTTTAAAAAAATATCCTTATCAATATTAAATTGATCAAAATTAATATTTAATAAAATTAAATGATAAGAAGATCGTGTATTTTTTTGAACTTTAATTAATTTTATATTTTTTAAATTACCAAAATATTCATTATACCATTTATATATTTCATTTCTTTTCTTTATAAATTTATTGATTTTTTTTAATTGAGTAATTCCTAAAGCACAGTTTAAATCACTAATTCTAAAATTAAATGAAAGTTCTTTGATATCATAATCCCAATATTTGCTTTTTCTTACTATGCCATGGTTTCTAAGAAGTTGTATTTTTTGGAAAATTTTAGAATTATTTGTTGTTATAGCTCCACCCTCTCCAGTCGTAATAGGTTTTACGGGATGAAAAGAGAAAATACTTATATCAGAATGTCTATTGCTACCAATAGGAAAATATTTTTTACCTATTTTATAAGAGCCGCCTAATGCGTGACAAGAATCCTCTATTAAAAAAAATTTATATTTTTTTTTTAATTTGAAAAACTCATTTATATTATTTGGATATCCCCCTAAATACATAGTTACTAATGCTTTTAGTTTTTTTATTTTATTGATCTTAAGGCATTTTTTAAAAGTATCCGGTGTAATTTGACCTGTTTCTTTATCAACATCGCATAAAAAAATTTTAGCCCCTACTTGTTTTGCCATTGAATATGATGAAATGAAATTAATTGCTGGCATTACAATGATATCATTTTTTTTTATATTTATCGCCCTAAAAGCCAAAAATAACCCTGATGTTGCGCTATTACAAACCAAGCAAAATTTAGATTTTAATTTTTGTTTTAATTTTTTTTCAAAAATCTGAACTTGTTTTCCATTAGTAATTAAGTCATCATAGATTATACGTTTTAAATATCTTTCATCATCACTATCAATAAACTGTTTTCCATATCCAATTTTTTTCATATTTAATAAATTAATTTATTTTTTAAAAGTATTTTATAAATTTTTTCAGTATTTAGAATGCTAGTACCAATTAATTTTGAAATTTGTTTAAGATCATTTTTTCCATCACAATATTGTAAAAAATTCATAAGATTTTCTGTTCTGAAATTTTTTTTCTTTGTAGAAAGAGTATCATATAAATTATATTTAGACATAAATGGTTCACATTTATTTACAGCTTTAGGGATTATAAAATTATCAAGATTTATAATTGTTTTTTTTAAAAGTTCAAAACTTTCCTTAATACCTTTGATTGTAACTAAATTAAAATTATCCAAAGATGTATGATATTCTTTGTAAGTTCCAAACTTTGATCTAAAAACTGCAGTCACAGGTAAATCAATACCTGGAGAGTTAAATTGTCTCTCGTCAGAGCCCCTTTCTAAGAAAGAATATTCTTTATATTTAATTTTCATTTTTTTATATGCATGAATTAATGCTTTATCAGACATAGAGTTTTTATACTTACTAAATATGCACGAGTACATTCTTTCATCACCTATACAACTTAAGATATAACCACCGTCTAGATATTTTTTTAAAGAATCATTTTCATTATGTATATAATTTATTGCAACTATAGTTTCTGGAATAAATATAAATTTAATTGTTTTTTTATTTTTTCTTTTTGAAAAAAAATCCATTAAGCACATTGCAACTATTGGACCAGAAAGCTCATTATTAGCCATTGAAGGATGACAAATATTAGTGGATATAAGTATTATTTTTTTAGTCTCCCCTTTAATTGTAAACTCTCCATGATTTAACTTTCCCTTAGCTTTTATCGAAGATTTAATATTAATTTTAAATTTATCATTTGATTTATATTTTTTTTTCATTTTTTTTTTCATATTATCTGTAATGCAATACCCCCAGTAACGTTTATAATATGAAGTGATATATGGAACTGCATCTGGCTGCTTAGGAAGAGTATGAACATGTTTAATTAATTCTTTTTTCGTAATAATTTTATTGATTGGTGTGGAGTACCCAACAAGATGAAGATTATTTTTTTTAAAATCTATTATTTTATCATTATACTTATCTATCACATAAGCATCGGTTACATTCCACTCATCTGGAATTTTCCAATCAAAACACTTTTTATTAGAATTAGTTGATTTTATTAATAGTTTAGGAAAATTTTTTTTAATAATTTCTAAAGTTCTTTTTGTACCGCTGCCAGTTAAACTTCTATTTATAGGAAATAGTATATTTTTACCTATATTATAATATTTTTTTATACTCATAAATTAGTCTTAGTTTACATTTAATATTATCATTATATATAAGAAGAATATTTAACATGAAACAAATAATTTTTTTAACAGGTCATAGAAAATCTGGTACGACTTTGTTAAAATCATTATTGGACGGTCATCCTGATATAACTGTTTACCCAACTGATTTAGGATTACTTTATGCATATTTCCCTCACTGTAAATTAAAAAAAAAACCTAAAAATGAATTAATCAAAAATATAATTTATCAAGTTTTAAAAAGATTTAGATTAGCAAATAAATATACAAAATATTCAAACCAAAAAATGTTTGAATACGAGCTATATTTAAAAAAAAAACTTAAAACTATAAATTTATTATCTGAAAAAAAGGTTATCTTAACTATAATTCAATCTTGGTTATCATTTTTTGGCATTAAACCAAAAAAATATATATTGATTAAAGAAACAACTCAATCAATGAACTATAAATTACTTAAAAAAATTTTTAATAAAATAAAAATTATTCAAATAATAAGAGACCCAAGAGATAATTATGCTTCTATCAAATCTGGTTATAGCAGTTATTACAAAAAAATTGGTTACGATGAAGAGACGCTTTTGCTAAGCTCAATAATAAGAATTAAAAATGATCTTAAATTTGCAAAAATTCTTTCAAAAAAAAAATATTTTTATCCAATAAAATATGAAAAATTAGTAAAAAATCCCAATGTAGAAATTCGTAAGTTACTTCAATTTTTAAAACTAAATGTTAATAATTTTAAAATAAAACCGACCAACTCAAATTTAGAATTTTATGGCAATAGCTATGAGAGAAAAATAAGAGGTATTTCAAAATTTAATGTAAATAGATGGAAATACAGAATTCATAGCCAGGAACAAAATTTTATTAATTTCTATCTTTATGACGAAATTAAATCTTGGAATTATCCGAACTTAAATAACAATTATTTTGATAAGTTTCATATTAAATACAACCAAATAAATTCAAAATTATTTTACAAAAAAAAATAATGAAAAAAAATATTTTCTTAACAACCAGGTATGAGGGTATGTGGAAATTTATTGCAAATATCTGCAAAAGTCATTTTGAAAATGAATTTAAATTAAATATTGAATTAAAAAAAATTTATAAAAAAGATGTATTTAAAATTGATTTGAAAAAAATATTATTTATTTTTAAGAATATTTGTAAAAAATCTTTTTATGATGATTACAAATTTTTAAAGACTGAATACATGGGTTGTGAAATTGGGCGTCATGCTTTAGCAGCTACTTATAGTCATTTAAATTGTCATTTAAATTCAACAATTAAAAATATTTATAAAATTTACTATTTTATCTATGGAGTTTTATTAATTGATTATATTCATAATAATAAAGCAAAAATAAAATCGGCTTTTATTGATCATGGAGTATACTTAAATGGTATTTTAATTAATTATTTTTCATTAAAAAATATAAGATTTTATACTAATTCAAGCCCTTATGGAATATATTTTAAAAATAGTAAATTTAAAAAAATATCATTTCAAAATTTAATTAAAGTTAAATATCCAAAAAATAAAAAAAAATTTAAATTTAGCAAAAATAGAATTTTTAAATGGCCGTGGGTATTTAATAAAAAGTATTTTAATATTAAAAAAAACGATTTAGAAAACTTAGATTATGTCATTTACTGCCATGCTTTCACAGATGGATTACTTGCCAATGGGTTTGATGGATTTATAAGAATGGATGATTGGTTAAAATTCACTATAGATGAACTTTTAAAAAAAAATAACAAAATACTTGTAAAAATTCATCCAAATTTTCATAAATATAATAAGCATTTTAGATCATCTTACGAAATTAAAATTTTTAATAATATTAAAAAAAAATATAAAAATTTTCAAAATATAAAGTTTATTGATTATCCGATATTAAATAAAAAAATAATGAATTCAATTGATAGAGAAAAAACTATTTTAATTACACACCATGGAACACCAATTTTAGAAGGAGTTGCAAGTGGTTTTAAAATTATTTCTTCGGAAATGACACGCTGGGATAGAAAATTTAAACTATCAAACTCTTGGTCTAACAGAAAAGAATATAAAAAAATATTAAATAAAAATATATCTGAGCTAAAATACGGTTCCATGAATGATTTAAAAAAACTATCCTCAGAAATATTTAAAGATAAATTTGGTGTTCATGGTAAAGAATACTTTGGAAAATTATTAAAAAATAAACCTAATCAAAAAGTTTTAAATAAAATTGAAAAATCAATTTTTTCTAGGTAACTAAACTTCTTGATAAAACTGAAGCGCTCTATAAAATTTAACTAATCTTTTTTTGATATTTTGTTTTTCTAAAAAACTAGATCTATAAAAAAACAAATGATTTAAAAAATTTGATTTAATATTATTTGTATTAATTGACTGATATTTTGAAAATTGACTATTTTTAGGAGCGGGCAGATCCAAAGAGTCACAAGCCTGATATGAAATTCTCAACATTATTCTATCATATTTTTCACAATTACCTCCCCTATGATAGGTTGTATAGCTGTCCAAAAACGTTGCTGTTCCTGAACTACCTTCATTTGATATAGATTTAGAATTTAATTTAAAGCTATTAACTGATGTTTCATTTAATTTTCCAACATTTCCAGGAGAAGAATTTTCACCCTCTCCTAAAACTCTATAAAAAACACCAAGTTTGTTTTCAATATTAGATATATATAGAGGTCCATTTGATTTATTCACATCTGAAATTGATAAAAAAATATCAAAACTTTTAAAACCAAAACCATCTCTATGCCATAACATAGCTCCTCTATTTTCATGATTATTTTTAATATTATAATTTAATTTAATTCTTGAAATTATTGGAAATACTCCCAAGTGTTTAGATGCGCTTGAGATTATACTTTCTGAGGTTGCGTAATCTAAAATCTTTTGTTGTGTTTCAAATTCTAATTTATCAAATAGATCAATAGTATAATATTTTTTTCCAGTGTTTGATTGATTTGATGAAATATATGAGCCGTCAAGCATTTTTTCTTTATACAAATTTAAATTTAATTTATTTAAATTTTTTAAAATAATATCTGACAATTTTTTTTGATTTTCATCATTTTTTACAATTAAAAAGTCATTTTCTAATTTAAAAAATTTCCTTCTTTTAGAAAACCACATGTAATACAATATTGATGCTTTTAAATTAATTAAAAACTTCCAAATTAAATAATAGATATTCTTAATAATAAATCTTACAAAAAAATAGTAAATTTTTGAACTTTTAACAAACCAATATTTTTTTCCGTAATTTTTCACAGTTCTACAAATATATATTAGGAGATTATTAATTCTATATAAAAATTGTCAAATAATTTATTTACCCCAAAAAGTCAATTGTTGACCAATTTTTTATTTTAAAATTTAAAACATTTATAAAATATTATGGTTTGTATAATTATACTTAAAATCTGAAAGAAAAATAATAGTTTATATATTATGAAATATAATCTAGTTTCGTATCAAAATGAAATTTATAAAAAACCTAATTATTAAAATAATTAATAAAAAATCAATTGATCAAATTAATAAGAATCTAGCCTTATTAACTTTAAGAGATTTATTAAAAGACGAGAAATTTTCTAACCCAAAAAATTTAGTAAACAAAGGTTATAAAGTCTTTTCCCAACAAGATGAAGATGGAATAATTGATGAAATTTTTAAAAGAATCGAATGTAGATCGAAAAAATTTGTAGAAATTGGTTTAGAGACAGGCAAAGAATGTAATACAACTAACTTGTTATTTCAAAATTGGTCAGGATTGTGGATAGAGTCAAATAAAAACCACGAAAAAACTATTAAACAAAATTTTTCAAAATTTTTGGAAACATCTTTGAAGCTTCATTTTCAAAAACTAGTACCATCTAATGTAAATGAAATTTTATTAAAATATTTTGAATCAAATGAGGAAATTGATTTACTTTCGATAGATATAGGATTTCATACATATCATGTACTTGAGGGAATTAATGTTATTAATCCAAGAGTTATTGTAACAGAATACAATGCTAAGTATGGTCCATTGATCGACTGGAAAGTAGATTATGATCCAGACGCAAATTGGGACAATACTGATTATTATGGAGCATCTTTATTTGCATTTGAAAAAATGCTCAAGAAAAAAAATTATTTTTTAGTCGGGTGCAATGTCACAGGTGCTAATGCCTTTTTTGTTAGAAAGGATCAGCTTAATGATAAATTTGAAGCTAACCACACTAGCAATTTTCATTTCATCGAAGGAAGATATTGGTTAAAAAAAGCATTTGATAAAAACTATACAATAAGACTAGGATAGATCACATTTTAAAATGTTGGATTATGAAAGAAAAAATAAAATTTTTGAATTTCTAAAAATAAATAAAATACTATTTACTTAAAATTTTGAACTAAAGAAAAAATCATGGCTAAAAGCTGGGGGAGATTTTGAGTTTTATATTCAACCATCAACTAAAACAGAAATAAAATTAATTTTAAATTTTTTTTTAAAAAACAATATTGACTATTTTATAGTTGGGAACCTATCAAATATTATTTTTAGGGATGGATTAATAAAAACTCCAATTATCAATCTAAATAAATATAAAGATATTAAAATTGAACAAGCATCAGAAGATAATATCAAATTACAAGTTTGTAGTGGTGTTACAATTTTTAAATTAGTTAATTTTGTAAGTAGAAATTTAAATATTTCTGGTCTTGAGGGATTAATAGGCATTCCAGGAACGCTTGGTGGAGCTATTTATATGAATGCCTCTTCTTACGATTCATATATTTCTGAGTATATTAAAGAAGTAGAAATTATTGATCAAAATAATCATATAATTAATTTGAAAAAAGAAGATCTCAAGATGCAGTGGAGATCATCAATTTTTCATAAAATGAGAAATTCTATAATTTTAAGTGCAATCTTTGAATTTCCAAAAAAAAATCTATCGAATTCAGAATTGATTAATAGAAAAATAGAGAAAACAAGAAACCACAGAAGCAAATTTCAGGAAAAAGCATTTCCAAATCTTGGAAGTTTATTTGCAACTAAAGATCTGTATATTGATATAAGCAATTCAAGTTATTTTTACAAGTTTCTTTACATATTTAATAAAATTTTAACAAAAATAATTTTAAAGTTTTCAAATGATAAATCATTAATAATTTTTAGAAAAAATTTAGTTTTAATTTATTCACTACTATTTAATATTAGAAGCAAAGATCCATTTAAATTATCTGATAGAACAATTAATTGTCTGATAAATAATGGATCTACAAGTGCAAATGAGGCTATTAAAACTATAAAAAAAATTCAACAAAAAATTAAATATTCTCAAAAATTAGAAAATATAATTATTGAGGAAATAGAATAAATGACAATCAATATTATAACTTTTTTTTGGAGTAATAATCTTGGGGCTTTAATACAAGCTTTTTGTCTAAAAAAATTTCTTGAGAAAGAATGTAAAAAATCAATAAAATTTAATAGTTATGCACCTAAAGAATTAATTGAAAGAGAAAGAATGAGTCAAATAAATAAAAGACATTTAAATGTTTTATTAGATGTATTTTCAAAAAAAATAAAATTGTTTTTCTGGAAAAAAAAATTTCTTGAGTGTAGCTTTCCGTCAAATGAAATATTAAAATACGATGATGAATTATATATATACGGTAGTGATGAAATATGGAATTATCAAAATCCATTTTTTGGTTATGATCCATTTTTCTTTGGAAAAGATAATATTAAAAAAAAAATATCTTATGCTACAAGTATTGGAAATGTAAATTTTAAAAATAGTTTTGTAGATCAGATAAAAAATTATTTAAAAGATTTTGAGAAAATTTCAGTAAGAGACTCTTCAACACAAAAATTTATTAAAGATTGTACTGGTGTAAATCCAATCATTGTTTTAGACCCATGTTATCTAGTAAATTTAGAAAATATTTTAAGTGAGACTAAAAATCCAGATTTAAAAGATAAAGATTATATACTTATTTACGGTGATTACTTTAATAAAAAACAAATTGAAATAATAAGAAATTTCTCAAAAAAAAATAATTGGAAAATTATATCATTAGGTTTTTTTAATCCTTGGGCTAACAAAAATATTATTTCAGCCGACCCATTAGATTTAATAAAATATGTAATAAATTCAAAACAAGTTTTTACATCCATGTTTCATGGAGTAATGCTTTCATATAAATACAAGAAGCAATTTTGGATATCAGAGGATCCATACAGAGTAAATAAACTATCATATTTTGTCCAATATTTAGATCTTAAAAATAGATATTTAGAAAGTTTTGGGTCTAATGAAATTAATTATACTATTAATAATAATAAAATGTCTGATTGGATCAATTTATCAAAAAATTTTATAATAAAGAATATTAACTAAATTAATTTCTATGTTTAAATATATATTGAAAATAAATATTTAATCATTAATAAATGTAATAAATGAATAAAATTGTTAGAGAATATAATAAAAATGGCTTCGTAATTATAAGAGGTTTGTATTCAAAAAAACAGTCAAAAAAAATATTAAATAAAATTAAGTCTCTTAATGTTGATAATTACGAAAATTCAAAAGAAAGAAATGGTTATCCGTTTAGAATAACAAATATAAGTTATGATAATCCAGATCTTGTGTCATTGTACAGAAATAAAAGGGTAGATAAAATTTTAAAAGATTGCCTAGGAGACAAAATTTTATATTTTAAAGATAAGTTTGTTTCAAAACAAAAGGGCGGCAGAGTATTTGTTCCTCATATTGATGGAGCGTTTAGAACATATAATTATAGATTAAAAAAGAAATGTGATGGTTGGTTTATTTATGCAAAAAAATTTATCCACCTTCAAATTTTATTGTCGAATAATTCAAAAAAAAATGGATGTTTGCATATTTGTAAACTAGAAAGTGAAGATCCAAAATATTATCAAAAACAATACTTTTCAACAAATTGGTCTAAGATTTCCTCTGAATTTCCAAAAAAATTTCATAACAAATTTTATAAATCTGGAAAAGCATTTACAGGCAAGCCAGGCGATGTTTTAATCTTCAATCCATTATGTCCACACTACTCATTTACAAATAAAACAAATTTAAAAAGAGATACTTTATTAGTTACTTTTAATGGAAAAAAAGATGGTAATAAATATAATTTAAGTAATTACGATAAAAAATTAGTTCTAAAAAAGAAAAAGGCTTTTGTAGATAAGCAATAATTTAAAAATTATGTATAACTATATTTATGGATCAAAAAAAGACATAAAAAGTCAACCAAAAAATTTTCTTATTTTTATTAAAAGATTACTTCCAAAATATGCTAATTCCTTACCAGATTCTGGTGCTATCACATTATTTGATATGGTTAAAAAATTAGGATTAAAAAAAAGTTCAATAATTGAAACTGGTGTTGGGGCATCTACAATTTCATTTTTTTTAGCATGTTATCTATTTAATAAAAAACTTTATTCATTTGATTATAATCCGGACAAGATATCTTTATTAAAAACAGTTATTAATGAGGCTATTTGCTCACCTTTAAACATAAAAATATCAGATTACTGGACACCCATTCCTTCAAATAGTGTTGATAAATATACTGGTATAAATTGTTTATCTGAGTTTAAAGAAAACTTTAATCTAGGTTTTTTTGATAGCGCTCATTCGCTTAAATTTCTTTTAGAAGAAATTTCGACATTTCATAAAATAGCAAATAAAAAGTTTATACTTGGAATAGATGATGGAGAAAAGATAAACAATAGAGAGTTTCATTTTGATTTTATTAATATGATCAGAACAAAAATAAATCTTAAAAAAATAAAAAATCCAAAATCAAATAATTGTGACTATTTCTACAAAGAAGTTGAAAATTTTTTAAAAGATAATTCAAAAAAAGTTGTAAAACTCAAAACCTTCTTTCAAAAAAATTTAGAAAATGACCTATATTTTAATTTTTTTGGAAATGATACTTCTTACGAGGCAAATGAGGATAAAAAAGACATTGATGATTTTAAATATCAAAATATATTTAAAAAAGTTCCAATTAAAGAAAAAAAAATTTATAAAAATAGAATAAGTTTTTTTGAGATTTATAAGTAACTAAATTTTATTAAAAATCTTTAGTTTGTTATGCCAAACTTTAGCATGCTTGTGCCCATGTATTTTTCCATCAGCATTGCACTTATTGCAAGGAGAAATATCTCTTTTCTCAGTCAAATGTTTAATTCTGTATTTGTTCATGATTTTCCCACTCCATACCTCAAAAAAATGATCTTGCATCACGTTTCCAACTGGTAATCTTCGGTCCCAATCTTGGGGACATAGATATACGTTTCCGTTCCAATCAATCAAAAGCTGATAACTACTGTAATAACAACCTCTGTTAACATCAATTTTTTTTTGCTCACCTATTTTAATATTTCCAACTCTATTGGTTAATTTTACACCAAAATCTTCATCTTCATTGTGCCATCTATTTCTTAAAACTACAAAATCCTTATCTATACCAGTTTCATTTATCATTTTTTCAAAATAATCTATTTGATGTTCTCCGTCATACATGCTGACAATAAGTTTAGTCGCTTTAGATTCAAAAATTTTTTTTAACAATGATGGTTTTAAAGGATCTCCATTTGTTACTATTTCAACTCCTCCTAAGTCACCAATAATGTTTACAATTTGAACTAAATCTTTATGTAACAATGGTTCGCCATATCCACATATGCTGAAAGCACCTTGAAATCCTATTCCTTTTAAATCTTCGTAAAGTTTATTTATAAATTTTAAATTCATTTTTTGGTAGGTATTCGGAGCTACATCGAAGTCAGACTTTGGGCAGAAACTGCAAATTCTGTTACATACGTCAATTAAACTTAATTCAATCCAACTTGGCAGTGGCACATTTTTATAAAATTGTGGATCTCTATCTAATATAGGTTTTTTTCTATTAATGTTGTTTTGGATTGTTTTTTTTGGATCTAAGCTATATAGG
>MDTA01082042.1_pt1 | contig 19937 bp, 18 predicted proteins | sample 811151 | NCBI WGS metagenome assembly MDTA01 (sample SAMN05326648, study PRJNA326480) | marine metagenome | isolation source: seawater | place: Indian Ocean: South | collected 2010 | reverse complement strand
TAGATATATAGAGATTTTTAATAAAAAAATTTTAAAAAAAAAAACTTAAACTTGATTTTGTTGAAGGTGATGTTTCATATTCAAAAAAAAACGTATTTAGAGGAATTCATGGTGATTATAAAACTTGGAAATTAATTTGTTGTCTTCATGGTAAAATTGAACAATTTGTAGTTGATTGTAGAAAAAATTCTAAAACTTTTGGTTTGTACCAAAAATTTATATTGTCATCTGATAATTTTTATCAAATATTAATTCCACCAGGCTACGGAAATGCCTATTTAACTCTAAGTAATTTCTCAATATATCATTATAAACAAACACAATATTATTCTGGATCTAGAAATCAGTTTACTTTTAGCTGGAAAGATCCAAGAATAAAATTAAACCTTTCTGTAAAAAAGCCGATAGTATCTAAACGAGACAATTTATAGTTTTATTTTGTTATTTTCCAAACGATTAATGAATAACCATTTATATATTTACTTCCAAAACTTGAGTTACTTTTATAAATAATTTTAATTTTTTTTTTCTTTTCTAATCTTTCTAAATATGAATAGTATTTTTGAAGATAATTTCTTTTGTAACAATAAAGTTTTGATAAATAATCAAATAGATTTAAATTATCTGCAAATTCAATTATTGGTTCTATATTTACAATGATATTAGGTTTTTTCTTTAATAAAAATTTTATAAATCTTGAATGATTTTTACCAACCTGCTCTAAAGATGCTATTGTTAATGCTGCCCAAGAACCTTGCTTTGCAATATTTGAGGCCTCTTTCAAAAATTGTGGATTATAAAAATTAAATTTCTGAAAGTATAAATTTTCATTATTTTTTTTTAGATAACCTAATATTTTTTGAGAAGCAAAGGCCCAGTCGAAACCTATAATTTTAGATTTTTGATTAATATGTCTGATAGATTTCAAATTGTAGCCAGTTCCACATCCAAAATAAAATAAACTGTCATAATTTTTTAAATAAATAGATACTATTGTTTTAATCAATAAATCTAAGAGTTTATGATCAAAAGACTTATTTTTGGCGACTATTACATCTCCATGCAATCTGGCAATGTTACTTTTATTAAAATATTTTGGCAAAAGTTCCTTAAAGGATTTTTTTTTTTTATAATTTTTTAAATTCTGTCCCCATCCCTTTTCCCATATTTCTTTATTTTTGGGGCCTGACTTTCTTACTTTTGATAAAAATATCTTATTTACAATATCTTTAAGGATTAAGTTTTTTTCGTCATTACTTGGAATTCTATACTCTAAGCTTTTTTTACTTATTTCACTTTTAATTTCCTTTTTAATTTTTTTTTTTAAAAATTTATTAAAGTCAGAGTGATTTATTTTTTTGTTAAATATAGATTTTTTTGCCATAATATTGTTTTTATCAAACCTTCTTTAAAATTAAGAAATTTTTTTTTACCAAATTCTTTTTCATATTTTTTAATACTAACATACGCTTTTCTTGGGGCGTTATTTTTAAAATAATTATTTTTTTCCTTAATATATATTTTTTTTTTTGTGTTTAATGATATGAACTTGGCTAATTTAAATATAGTAATCTTTGTCTTTCCACCTACATTATATAAGTTAGATTTGCCGTTAATCAAAATATTCAACATCATTTCAATAGCATCAGTTACGTAGATATACGATCTAATATCTCGACCTTTATCCATTAATAAAATTTTTTTATGTAATAGGCCTCTTTGAATTAATTTATTTAAAATTCTTTCATCATTTTTTTTTTGTCCCCGGTCCATAACAAAGACAAAGTCTTATCGATTTTGCATTAATTTTTGTTTCAAATTTTTTTACAATTTTCTCTCCAAATTTTTTTGCTTCTATATAAATTGACCTATTATTATTAAAATCAGTTATTAATTCTTGATTTTCAAAATAATTTTTGTTTAAACCAGAGTATAATTCACTAGAACTAAGAAATAAAAAACTTCCATTTTTTTTTACAGATTTAAGTAAATATTCAGTGACCTGGGTATTTAATTTAAAAGTTTCAAATGGATAATTTAAAAATTTTCCTGGTTGTCCGTATCCAGCTGCATGAATTATGATATGAGATTTTTTGGTTTTTAAAATTTCTTTTGTTATAAGATTTGATTTATAAAACACTACTTTTTTATTTTTTACTAATAAATTAAAATAACTAGGTAATGAGCTTTTACTTGTAATATAAATTTTTTTTGGAGAATTTTTTGTATCTATTAATAGATAAAGAAGAAAAAAAAAATATTGGCCTATTAGACCTGATGCACCTGTTATTGTAACTATTTTCCCTTTGAAAAATTCTAAATATTTTTTTTTTGATAATTTTTCTAAATCTTTTAAAATGAAAAAAATTTTATTTTTATTTTGCATTAATTAAAATATTAATCTCTTTTTTTATGTTTTTTTCAGATAATCCACTTTTTAAGTCTAGTTGATTTTTAGATCCATAATTCCTTATAAACTTTATAGGTATGCTAACTTTTCTCACTATAACGTTATCAAATACCTTATTATCAATAAGATTTTGTGTAACAAATCCTGAATAAAAAGGTTCTATTATTAAAAATTTATTATTATATTTTTTTTGAATTTTTATTGGATTGGTATCTAAAGGTTTAACTGTAGTATAATAAATTAAACCAACATCAAGATCTTTTAAAATATTTTTTACTAAATTTAAAGTTGGGCCAAAAGCTACAAGGGTTATTTTACCTTTTTTTTTTAAGATATTTCCTTTTCCAAATTTAACCTTGTTAGATTTATCATTTTCAAAATCCGACAATCTGAAATAGGATAACTTATTATTGGCATATCTTGAAAAAAAAAGACTTTTAAATTCTTGTGCGGTACCAGGTACAATAATTTCTGAGTCAGGTATATTGCCTATAAGGTTTATATCGGCTGGACAATGGTGAGTTGAACCCATTTTTGCATAATCATAAGAGGAGCCAATTGTTACAATATTACCTCCAATCTTTTGGTAACCAAAATCAACCTTTAATTGTTCTAAAGCCCTTTCAACTAAAAAAGGTGATATTGAATGTATAACTGGTATAAATTTTAATTTAGCTAATCCGGCTGCAAAAGAAACGGTTGATTGTTCTAAAATTCCAATATTTAAGATATTTTTTTTAAATCTTTTAAAAATATTTCTGAAACTAAAAACACCAATATCGCAAAGTATCAAAAAAATATTTCTATTCTTTGTTAATATCTGATTTATTATTTTAACAAATTCTTTTCTCATAAATTTATTTTAAATTTTTAATTATAAATTGTTTATTAATTGATTTATGATGACATTCTGGATTATTTTCCATTATTTTTATTCCTTTTCCTTTAATCGTATTTGCAATAATCATTTTTGGAGACTTATTTTTTTTTTCAAGCAATTTTTTTATTTTATTTGAGTTATGACCATCAACATTAAATGTTTCAAATCCAAATGACTCAAATTTTTTTTTAATATTTTTTAAATCTAAAGATCTTGAAGTAGAAAGATTATTATCAAGAATACATGTAAAATTATTAAGTTTGTGATGATTTACAAGGAGTGAGGTTTCCCATATTGTTCCTTCATTACACTCTCCATCACCAATTAGACAAATTACCTTTCCTTTTAAATTTCTTAATTTTTTTGCATATGCAACTCCAGCAGCAAATGGCATGCCATGACCTAAGGAACCTGTTGACATTTCCACTCCATTAATTTTAACAGAGTCAGGATGACCACCAAATCTTGAATTATATTTACAAAAATTGTCTAGTAAATTTTTTTTATAAAAACCAAAAAACTCTAATACAACATACAAAGCAAGTGAACCATGACCTTTGCTGAGAATAAAAAAATCTCTGTCATCTAATCCTAATTTTACTTTATCAATATTTATGTGTTTGTAGACTGAAATTAAAATATCCAATATCGAAAGAGCACTTGGGATATGCCCTTCTTTACTTTGCTCAGCCAAGTAAAGAATTCTAGTTATTAATTGTTTTTTTATTTTAGAGTTCAAACTGCTTTTAATTAATTAGATCTTTGTTTTTAATTATTAAAAATTAATGTATATAATCTATGGATATAACTCAAGATAACATTATTGGTTGAAAAAATATGAAAAAAATAAAACTTATTATTTTCAGTACTTTGTTTTTTTTTATAGTATTTGAGATAATTGGTTTTTTTTATTTTTTTACAATTAATAAAAAAATAACTTCACCAAAAAACATATATCAAACTTCTGAAGAACTAAATAAGTATAAGTCAGAATTAGAGAACATTACTAAATGTGCATATAAAGATATTTTATTTCCACACTCATACTTAACTTTTGTTCACTGGAATAATCCAAAATGTAAAGATAATCATAAAAAATTTAATAATTTTGGATTTAATGGACCTGATTTTCCAAGCACAAATGAAAAAGGTTATTTCGATATTTTAATATTAGGTGGTTCTGTTGCTGCGCAATTTGGTCCAAGCATTTGTGATTTAAAAAAATTAAAAAAAAAAGATAACTATAATTTTTGTATAGATTTTTTAGGAAACGAATTATCAAACTTTAGATCAATTGATGATAAACCAATAAGAGTATTTAATGGTGCAATTGGTTCATATAGACAACCACTACAATTAATAATAACTCATATGTTTGGTCATTTATTTGATTTAGTGATTTCTATAGAGGGATATAATGAACATAATGTATTTAGAAAAAATGAACATCAAATTTTAGATCAACCTTCTGGTTATTTTGAAATAGTAAATAATTCATTTTTACACAATAATTTTTATGAGAGTATAATTTACAGTGTAAATAATTTTCTAAGAAATTTGGGTATTAAATATAAGTTTCTTATACATTCACATACTTATAACTTTTTATACAATTCATTGAAAAAAATTTCTTACAAAACTTTTAATAATAATCTTAAAAGTAAAAACTATAGGAAAAACCATAGTTATAATTATAACGATATTAAAAATATCAAAGATATCTTGCATAAAAATAAATTCAAAAAATATAAAAATTATTGGAAATCGATGGATCATTTTACAAATTTAAACAATAGTAATCTAATGGTTTTTCTTCAACCATCTTTAATTACAGAAAATAAAAAACTAACTGAAAATGAAAAAATGTATCTTAAAAGAGTAAGTGATTTAGAATTAAGAAAAAAAATTTTTTTAGAATTTGAAAATATTTACAATGAACTAAGTGAGGAGAATTTTAACATTTATAGCATGTATAATTTGTTTAATGGTAATTCTGAAGAACTTTATGTAGATTATGTACATCTTAATTATGAGGGTAATTTAATAGTAGCTAAATATATAGTTCAAAAATTAGTTGATAATAATTTTGTAAAAAAAAATGAGTAATAAAAAATTTAAATTATTTTTTTTTTATAAGAATTTGATCTTTAAATTCATAAACACTATCACAATTCTCTAAGTTATTTATATTGTGTGTTACTATTATAACTGTTTTGTTACCTCTTAGTTTAAAAATATTTTCATAAATCAACTTTTCGTTTTTTTCATCGAGGGCATTTGTAGCCTCATCTAATATTAATATTTCTTTTAAATTATATATTGCTCTAGCAATTGCGATTCTCTGCCTTTGTCCTGAAGAAATTCTTCTGCTGTTAGATCCTACAAAATATTCTATTCCATTTGGAATTTCATCAATAAATTTATCAACTTGAGAAAAATTTATCGCATGATCAAAACTATCTTTATCAAATTTTTCTTCTGAATTTAAAGTAATATTATTTTTTATTGTGTCATCAATTAAAAAAGTATCTTGAGAAATGAAAGTAATCTTACTTTGATATTGTTTGACCTCATCCTTTGTTCTTACGATTACGTTATCCAGACTCAATTTTCCATTTGTTGGTTCAATTAATAATGTGATTAAATTTAATAATGAGCTTTTACCTGATCCACTTTCACCAAAAATTCCTATTATTTCGCCTTTATTAATTGATAAATTAATATTTGAAAAAATTTCTTTATTATCTGCATAAGAAAAACTATCTATTTCTAGCTTAATATTTTTTTCAAATTTCAATTTTTTGTTTTTTGGTGTATCCAAAATTCTACGATCCTTTAATAATAGCTCTGAATTTATAATTTCTACAGAATTTTTCGCGTATCTAAATTTCTGAAATTGGATCAGAATTTTATTGTAAGAAGGTATGGCTCTATATGCTATAACAAAATAAAAAGTAAGATTAGATAATATGAGGTCTTCTGAAAGACCGATGTGGTTGAAATATAGCATTACAGATAAGAGAATAATTATTGCAGATATTTCTAATAGTGCTTTAGGAAACAGTTGGATTGTTGCATTTTTAGAGTCTAATAAGCCTTGATTTTTATGTAATAAATAAAATTGATTTATTAAAACAGTTGCATTGCTTGAAAGAAATATGTCTCTTATTCCTAAAAAAATTCTTTGTGCTAAAGTTGCTGTATCTTGAGCGACTACTACTCTTTTGTTAGACCATGCTTTAATTCTTCTATTTAGAACTTTTATAATAAATCCGGTCAATAAAAAAATCGGAATTATAAATAACAGTCCTTCCAAATGTCCTGATATTACTATCAAAATGAATATAGCAATTAATATGATCATCTCACTTAAAAAAACCATAAAGCTCATCAAAAATTGATTTGAAAAATTTTGAGTTTCATTTCCTAATATTGCAGATAATTTCCCCCAGCTATTTTTAACAAAAAATAAATACTCTTGAGCAAAATATTTTTTTAATAATCTTGTCGTTATTGTTGCTCTAAAATTATTTACAAAATTATTTACAAATCTATAAGTTAAAATATAAAAAATATTTTTTATCAAAAATATTAAAAAAAAAATTAAGCAAAAAATTGGAAGCAGAATTTCTTTATAATTTTCTAAAAATACTACAAAATTATTTAAAAAATAAATAGAATTTAAACTAGATGGGTTAAAAATCAAAGTTACAAAAGGTATGACTGCCGCAATTCCAATTACCTCTAAAAAAGACAGAACTATAAACAAAAATACTATAAAACTAAATTTTTTTTTACTTGAGCTTTCTAACAAAGACCAAGTAATACGAAAGTGCTTCATTGTAAATTAAAGAAATAAAATTCCTCTCTGATTAGATTAAGTTTTGAGATTTTTTTTTGTAAACCTTATAAACTCATCATTTTTTTTATCTAAATAAATTTGTTCAATCCAACTATAAGTTTTTTCAATACCATCCTTTAGTGAGTATTTAAAATTCCAATTTAATTTTTCTTTAATAAGATCATTATTACTAGATCTTCCCTTAACACCTTGTGGCTTATCTAACTGGTAGTTTCTGTTAAATTTTTTTCCAGATAAATTTTCTGCTATTTCCAAAAGTTGATTAATTGTTACTTTTTCGTCACTTCCAATATTTATTGGATCTGAAAAATCTGAGTGAAAAAGTTTTAAGACTGCATCCAAACAATCATCTATATACAAAAAACTTCTTGTTTGTGTTCCATCACCCCAAACATCAATTATTTCTTTATTGTTTATTTTTGCCTCTATTACTTTTCTACAGATTGCTGCTGGTGCCTTTTCTCTTCCACCATCAAAAGTTCCCATGGGTCCATATATATTATGAAATCTTGCAACTCTTGTTTCTAATCCATAATCCTCTGTAAAATGTCTGCACATTCTTTCACTAAATAACTTTTCCCATCCATAACCATCCTCTGGCATTGCTGGATAAGCATCTTTTTCTCTAAGTCCTTCTATACCAGGATCAGTTTGCAAATCTTTATTATATGCGCAGGCACTTGAGGAAAAGAAATATCTCTTAATTTTATTTTCTTTGCATGCTCTTAGTAAATTTGTATTTATTAAAACCGACAACATGCAATCGGCTTTATTATTTTCAATAAAACCTATTCCTCCCATGTTACAGGCAAGATTAATTACATAATCCATATCTTTTGACATTTTTAAACAATTTTCATATTCCTGCATGTCTAAGGAAAAATTTTCTGATTGATCGAATTTTTGAAACCATAAATCCAATGGCTTCAAATCAGCAGCTCTTACATCATTATTTTCTTTTAATAATCTTTTGATTAAATGGCCTCCAATGAAACCTCCACCACCTACGATTAAATATTTGCTCATACTTTGCTTTAATTTTCTATAATAAATAAGTAATTAAATTTTTTTTGAATTGATAAATTTACACCCTTATTCATATGACAAATAAACGGAATTGACCAGCAATATCTTCTTTGATGATAACTGTCATTTTCATTATTTGGATAGTTTACTATAAAATTTCCATTTTTGTTTGTAGAGTATTTAACATTTAAAATTTCTGGCCAATAAGTTTTTGTGTCTGTTTCATTTATTCTATTTAAATTTTTGCTTACATTAAATAATATCGCAATTATTAATATAATTTTGCAACTCCTAATTAATTTTTCAGAATTCAAGATGTTAATATATTTTAAGATAAAAAATGACAACAAAAATATAATTAAAAATAAATATGGTATTCCAAATCTAATAACTGGTGATTTTAAAAACCACACTACTAAACCAAAAATAGATGTAAAAAATATTATGCATAAAAGATAATTATTTGGAACAAGATCATTATTAATTGATTTTATATTTATTTTTTTAAAATTAAAAATTATTATTATTATAATAGGGATAATTATTGCAGCAAAATGTTCAAACAATTCAGTTTTGTTTCTATCATACCAGGTTGACACCCAATTAAAATTTTTAACATATTCGTCTGCTTTTAATGTACCTGTATATTGAGCATAAGATTTATTTACTGCACCAGTAGCACCCGATACTGCATCGCTAATTTTTTGATTATGCCAACTAAAATCAAAACATGTGCTTTCCACAAAAGCAACAATGCAACCTGAGTAAATAGTTTGTTGTAAACACCACATACCCAACAATAAGATAGCGAAATATAGTGATGGCAGAACAAATTTAAAATCATTTCTCTTAAATATTAAAATATAAAGAGCAGAAATTGTGATTATACAAAGTGCAAATGTTGTTAATTTTATTGTTACACATAATGATGATAACAAAATTAAAATAATAAAATTTTTGTTATTATAATTTTCAAAAATTTTGATGAAATAATATATTGTTATTAAAAATAATATATTTGCTGGAAAATCGAAACCATGTTCTTTAAGTCTTGAAAATTTAATTATTACATAACAAGAAAGTATGAAAATAAAAAAATAAGAAAAATTATTTTTAATAATATTTTTAATGAATATTTTTTTTAAAAACATTAAAATTATAAAAAATAATAAAATTGAATTAGATAATTGAGTAAATTTTAAACCTAAAAAGGGTAAATTTAACATCGCTGAAAAATTTAACCAAGATGAGTTCCATGCAAAGTTGACTTGCAAGTTTGATAGTCCAAAAATAATTTTTTCAGAAATTAAATTAATAATGTAGGGCAAATGATAATACCCATAGTCTTCATTAAGATTATATTTTAAAGTCATTATATAAATAATTAAAAAACTGATTCCTAAAAACAATTTGTCATTTTTAAAGTTTAATTTTAAGTATTCCCAAAAATTTTTTTTCATTGAAAGAGTTAATATAAAAATTAAAAAAATTGACAAAATTGTATTATTTAAAGGAAAAAAAAAATGAATTAAAAATGACAAAAAAGTATAAAAAAAAATACCTAATAAACCTACCTCATACAACTGGTAATCATTAATTTTAGTTTTTAAAAAATTATCTATTAATAATAAACCTGATAAAATTATTATTAGTGTGATAAATAATAATGATAAAATAATTTCGAACATAAAATTATAAATTGTATATGATCAATAAAAAGTTTGTAGTTTGTACAACAGTTAAAAATAATGCATATTCATTACAAAAAACATTTAAATTAATATCAGAAATATTTAAAAATACTAAAGAATGTTTTGTAATTTTCGTTTACACAAAATCTAATGATAATACTAAATCATTAATATTAAATTTTATTAAAGAAAAAAAAGGGAAAGTAATAACCTGTAATCCAAAAAATAGTCTTAATAGAGTTAAAAAATTAGAAATCTGTAGAAACCAATATTTATCTTTTATAAAAAAAAATAAATCTTTAAAAAAATATGATTACTTATTAGTCATGGATGCAGATGGTGTAAATAATCTTCTTACTTTTAATAAAATTCAAAATTCTTTAAAAAAAAAAAATTGGTCAGGTATTTTTGCTAATCAACAAATATTTTATTATGATATCTTTGCATTACGAATAAAAAACTATTTAGAGGAAAATTTTTTATTTTTAATTAAAAAAGAACTTTCTAAAAAAAATTTTAGAAATTTAAAAAAAATTTTATATAATAATTTTACTCGATACTTTTATGTTAATAAACATTTTGCTCAAAAAAGATTTATTAGAGTAAATTCTGCTTTTGGGGGATTTGGTATTTACAAAATGTATTATGTACTTAAAAGTAATTATAAAAGTTTTAATGGAAAAATTTGCGAACACGTTTTTTTAAATGAAAAAATTTCAAAACAAAAAAATCCTCTGTATATTGATAAACAATTAGTTAATGGTTATGGTATAAATATTCATACACTAAATGGGCTATTGTGTTCTAAATTCAATTTTTTTGCAAAAAGATTTCTAAAAAAAGTAAAATTAATTAAATGATCCAATTTTTCAATTATATTAAATTATTTTGTTTTAGTGTTGGATTGAAAGATAAGCCAACAAAATTAAAAAAGCACGAGGGAGATATTCCTTTGATTGGCGGATTGTTATTTTTAACAATCCTTTTAATAGTAATTTTTTTTGTACCTCTTAATATCTACTCAAACGTTTATTTATTAATTTTGTTATCACTGATTGGAATTTGGGATGATATTAAAAATTTAAATCCAAATTTTAAATTTTTAATAACATTTGCATGTTTAATATTAGTAATTACTATTGATAGTAGTCTTCAAATTCAAATAATTAATTTTGGAAATTTCGAAGATATTTATTTAGTTGATAAAAGATTTTTAAAAATTTTTGTTCCTACTGTTTGCCTTTTGCTTTTATTAAATGCCTTCAATATGTCTGATGGTATAAATGGTTTAGCTGGAACTGTATTTTTAAGCTGGTCTATCTACTTATTAATTAAATTTACTCCTCTGTTAGAATTAATTTTGCCTTTTATGATAGGAATAATATTTTTTTTATATTTTAATTTAAATAAGAAATGTTTTTTAGGAGATGGTGGAAATTATTTTCTTTCTATGATGATTGGAAGTATTATCATTAAACTCAATAGTAAAGAACTAGGTTTGCTTGTAGCTGAAGAAATATTTTTATTATTATTAATTCCTGGTATTGATATGCTTCGATTGTTCATATTAAGATTAAAAAAAAATAAAAATCCCTTTTATGGTGACAGAAGTCATTTTCATCATTATTTAAATGAAAAATATAGTTTAAAAAAATCAATATTAATTTATCTAGGTCTAATTAATATCCCACTTTATGTTTACATTTTTTTAAATATAAACTTAGTAATCCTAATTTTATCTTCAGTCGTAATTTATTTTTTATTAATCAGGATGCTAGTCCTTAAATAAATCAAAGGGAAAATAATTAATGAAATAAAAAGCCTAATGAATCTGAAGCTTATAGATTTAAATTTAATATTAGAATGCTTTTGGTACTCTTTAATTCTTAATTGAGAGTCTTGTCCTGACCAAGTTCGAAAACGACCAATTTTTATATTATAAGTCACCAAATCAGAATGCTCAGCAAATTGTGTCCAAAGTTTATAATCACCAGCTATAGTGGGTTTAATTCCAAATCCCTTAGATTTAATAAACAATGATTTTTTGAAACTAACAGACTCTTGTTGTAAATATCCCCATAAGTCATGACGAGCCCATCCATTTCTCAAAATAAAATTTGGATAAATGTAAGGTATGCCAAAAAATTTAAAACCATATTTTATATATCCATTAACACCTGTGATCCAATTTAAGTTTGGATTATATTTAAAAATTTTCAAAACATTCTTTACTGCATCCTTATGGAGAACGTCGTCAGAATTTATCCAAATAATTATATCTCCTTTTGCCAAATTGATACCCTTTTCTACTGCATCATAAATTCCATTATCTTTTTCAATTATTAATTTTGAAATATTATTTCTATATCTATTTAATATATTAATTGAATTATCTGTAGATGCTCCATCAACAAGAATATATTCAAATTCTTTGTGAGATTGATTTATTACTGAATGAATTGATTCCTCTAAAAATTTATCCCCATTATAATTTGGTGTAATAATTGAAACTAAATTTTTATCCATTATAAATTAATTAATCTAACTCAAATTGTTTTTGATAGTTTATTAATTTATCATCATCTTGCTTTTCTTTAATTAAAAGAAAATTCTCAATAATTAAAACATCTAAATTAGTGCCCATAAAACATTTAAATGCATCTTCAGGATTACAAACTATAGGCTCTCCTCTGATATTAAATGAAGTGTTTACTAATAATGGACAATCAGTGAGTTGATAAAATTTATTGATTAAATCATAAAATTTTTTATTAGTCTTTTTAGAAACTGTTTGTACTCTTGCAGAGTAGTCAACATGGGTTACGGCTTGGATTTTTGATCTTTTTTGGTCAATTAATTTTAAGCCTTTTAAATTTAAATCTTTATTTTGACTCTGTATTTTAAGACTATCTTCAATTTTTGATGTAATTAACATATAGGGACTTATTTGCTTTGTTTTAAAATAATCTTTCGCTTTATCTTCCAAAACAGACGGAGCAAAAGGTCGAAAACTTTCTCTGAATTTTATTTTTAAATTAAGATTTTTTTGCATTGTATCAGATCTTGGATCTGCAATTATTGACCTATTTCCTAGTGCTCTAGGACCATACTCCATTTTGCCTTGAAACCATCCAATTGCTTTTCCCTCAGATAAAAGCTTTGAGGAAGTTTCATATAGTTTTTCATTATCTAAAAATTCATATTTGGCCCCTATATTATCTAATTTTGATTTTACCTCTTTATTTGTGAATGATGGACCTAAATATGAACCTTTCATTTTATCTTCAATAGGTTCAAGTCTATTTTTTTGTAGCTCATTATGCCAATAAGCAAGAGCTGCTCCTAGCGAACAACCACTGTCTCCTGATGCAGGTTGTATCCAAACATTTTTAAATAATTCACTTTCAATAATTTTACCATTAGCTACACAATTTAATGCTACTCCACCAGCTAAACACAGATTTGGTTTATTATATTTTTTTGAGATATCTTGACAGATTTTTAATACAATTTCTTCGGTAAGGGATTGAAGAGAGGATGCAATGTCCATATGAAATTGATCTAAATTTTCAATTTCTGGATGTCTTCGTTTTCTATTGAAAAGAGTTTCAAATTTTTGATTGATCATTTTAAGTCCTGTTGCATAATCAAAAAAATCCATATTTAACCTAAAGGAGCCATCTTTTTTTATGTCTATAAGATTTTTTTTAATAACCTCTTTAAATTTTGGTTCTCCATATGGAGCTAAGCCCATTACTTTATATTCACCACTGTTAACTTTAAATCCCAGATAAAAAGTAAAAGCAGAATAAAGCAAACCTAAGGAATGTGGAAAGTGAATTTCTTTCATTATTTCTATATTATTTTTGTAACCTTTAGAGAGTGTAGTCGTTGCCCACTCACCAACTCCGTCTATAGTCAGTATTATTGCCTCCTCAAAAGGACTTGGGTAAAACGCACTAGCTGCATGACTTAAATGATGTTCACTAAATTTTAATTTATTGTCATCTTTAAAACTTTTATCAATATTTTTTAGTTGATCTAAAATTAGTTTTTTTTGGAATAATTTATCTCTAAGCCAAATTGGCATGGATGATGAAAAAGATTTAAAGCCTTTTGGCGCAAATGCAATATGTGTCTCTAACAATCTTTCAAATTTCAAAAAAGGTTTTTCGTGAAATACTACAAAAGATATATTTTCTAATTTTAAGTTTGAATTTTTTAAAATAAACTTTATTGAATTGGAAGGAAATTTATTATCATGCTTAATTCTAGTAAAACGTTCTTCTTGGACAGCGCTTATTATAACACCATCCTTTATTAAAGCTGCTGAACTATCATGATAAAAGGCTGAGATTCCTAAAATATAACTCATTACTGTATTTTAAAATAAAGTATAAATAAAAGGAGCAAAAACAGAACCTTGCGATAATACAATTAAAAAACCAAAGATAAGTAAAATTAATAAAATTGGAAATAGCCAATATTTTTTTCTAAATTTAAGAAAGTTGATAAATTCTATTAAAAATGATCTCATTAAAATTGATTGTCCATAGATTGAAGTTTTTGATCTTTCTTTTCTATCCAATAAGAATCCGAGTTATCATTAAGATTTAATCTCAAAATGTCTTTTTTAAATAACATTAAAAAAAGTTTGGTTGCAAATATTACAATAAAATAAATTAGAAAAAGTATAATTGGCGATATGACCTTTCCTAATATTTCGCCAAATTTTATCCACACTTTTTTAAAAGGTAATAAAATGTTCGAATTTAGATAACCCAAAAATCCAAATATTAAACCAACAATGATAACAATTAAGTTTAATTTTTCGTTATGTAATAATGGATAAAAACCAATCAAAAGGAAAACGACACAAAAAAGATATCCAAAAGATTTTGTATTTTTATTTATTTTCATCAGATAAACGTGATTATTATATATAAAATATACACAAATTCTATGTGTTTAATCAAATTTTAATTGAAATTTAAAATAAAAAAATATAGTTGAACGTAATCACTTTATGAATGTTTTAATTACAGGTGCTGCTGGATACATAGGTAATTATTTTACAAAAAAAATTGCTTTTAGACATTCTAAAATAAATTTCATTTGTATAGATAATTTGAATAATTACTATGATAAGAGAGTCAAGTATTTAAGAGTTAAAGAATTAAAAAACATAAAAAATATTAAATTCTTTAAATTAGATATCAAGGACAAAAAGAAAATAAATGTTTTATTTAAAAAATATCACTTTAAAGAAGTTTATCATTTTGCTGCTCAGGCAGGAGTAAGATATTCAGAAACTAATCCGCAAGCTTATGTAGATTCAAATATTACTGGATTTTCTAACATTATTGAGGCAAGCAAAAAAAATAAAATAAATAAATTTTTTTATTCTTCATCAAGTTCAGTGTATGGTGACTATAAAAATTCTCCTTTTAAAGAGGAGGATAAATTGAGGCCAAAAAGTTTATATGCGTTGACAAAAAAATTTAATGAAGAGTTAGCAAAAACATATTTTGATAATTACAAATTTAAATCTATAGGCCTTCGTTTTTTTACAGTAATTGGTGAAAGTGGGAGACCAGATATGCTTATAAATAAGTATCTGGATGCATCATTTAACAAAAAAAAATTTTATTTAAATAATTATGGTCGTGGTGAAAGAGATTTTACTTATATTTATGATGTAGTAGACATTATTCTTAAATTAAGAAATAAATCTATTAAAAAAAATGAAGTGTTTAATATTTGCGGAAATAGTACAACTAAACTAAAAACAGTATTAAAACTTTTATCACAAGAAGCTCCAAAGTTAAATATTATACAGAGAAAAGCTAACAAATTAGATGTATTAAAAACTCATGGAAATAACTCAAAATTAAAGAAAAAAATTAGAAATTTTAAATTTACAAAATCAAACAAATCTCTTTTAACAACAATTAAATGGTATTTTAATAATCATGAATTATTTAAATAAGCTTATTTTGTATGATTAAAAAAAGATTTAATAAAAATATTTTTGTCAAATTACTTGGCCCCAAAACAAAAAGAGTTAATCCTAAACCAACTTCAAAAATTTTTAAAAAGTTCAAAAACTATAAAATTGAAAAAATAAAATATTATGTTGAAAAAAATGAGAGAATAACCGGATTTCTTTTAACTCCAGTTCCATTAAATAAAAAATTACCTTTAATAATTTGTCATCACCAGCATGCAAGCAACTACTTAAGTGGAAAAAGTGAAATTTCAGGATTAAAAGGTAATAAAAATCTTCATTATGGAAAAGAACTTGCAGAAATGGGTTTCATTACATTTGTTCCAGATGCAATATCTTTTGAGGAAAGAAATTTTTTAAATAAAAATTGGTGGGGCGTTGAGTACTATGAATTAGCAAGTAGAATTATTCAAGGTAAAACTTTATTAGAAAAAAATTTATCTGATCTATCTGCTGCTCTAGATTTTTTATTAAAAAAAAAATTTATTGATAAAAAAAAAATTGGATTTATAGGACACTCTTATGGTGCTAGAATGGCAGTTATGTTTCCTGCATATGATAAAAGAATAAAAGCTTCGGTATCTAATTGTTGGTGTCTAAATTATAAAAAATCACTTGATATAAAATATAAAACAAGAATACCAATGGAAATGGTTTTGCCAAATATATTAAATTATTGTGATTACAGTGACATTGTAAGATTGGTACATCCGTGTCATTTGTTTATTTCAGGAGCAAAAAATGATAAATGGTCTAGAGATGCTATTGATGTTTACAAAAATGTAAAAAAAAATTTCACCAAATCTGAACTTAAAATTAAAATTTGGAACGGCGGTCACAGATTTTCAAAAAAAATGAGAATGGAAGCCTATAAATTTTTAAATAATAAGTTAAATGGGTAATTAAGAAGATTTATGTGTGCAATAGCTGGTATAATTGGTCCTAATATAAATAAAATTTCAAAAATGATCGATGTTCAAAAGCATAGGGGACCAGATGACCAAAACTTTAAAACTTTTGATAATAAAATTTCTTTGGGCATGGCTCGATTGAGTATAATGGATCTAAAATCTAAAAATCTTTGTCTATATCGAGAAAGCAACTATATTTTAACTTATAACGGTGAGATATATAATTTTAGAGAAATTAAACAAGAGCTCAAACATAAAGGAATTAAATTTAATACAAATTGTGATACCGAAGTTTTTTTAAAATCTTTTATTTATTGGGGTAAAAATTGTTTTGGAAAATTTAATGGAATGTTCGCAGCAGGAATCTATAACATAAAAAAACAAAAACTAATTTTAGTTAGAGATATTACTGGAGAAAAACCACTATATTATTATAAGAAGAATAAAAATTTTGCTTTTGCTAGTGAAGCTAAGGCGTTCTATAAAAATTTTGAATTATCGAAAAACTCAAACAGAAAATTTTTTAACAGTTTCCAACATTGTCTTCATAAAACGCTTTGGAACGAAGTTTATAGTTTAGATCCTGCAACTTTAATGGAAATTGATTTAAAGAATTTAAAGATTACCAAAAAAAAATATTGGTCATTTAAAAAGAGAGAAATTAATTTAAAAACAGCAAGTGAAGAACTTGAGTCATTATTAGCAAAATCTGTAAAACTGCGGACTAGAAGCGACGTACCATATGGTTTATACTTCTCTGGCGGAATAGACTCCTCTTTAATTTCAACTTTTCATAAATTTAAATATAAATTTTATTTTGATAGTAAAAAAAATTATAAGAAAGAATTTTATCAAGATATAAAAAAAATTGCTTGGCATCTTGATTTTCCTGTTGGCTCACTTTCATCTTATCCATTATGGAAATTAGCAAAATTAGCATCAAAAAAAATAAAAGTAATATTATCTGGTGAGGGAGCTGATGAAATTTTTGGTGGTTATGTTAGGTATATGCCACTTGCAAATGAATACAATCTCAAGCTTAAATTTCCTTCCTACAGAAATTATCTTTTCAATAAATATTTTAAATATAAAAATTACCTAGATGGATTTGCAAAAATAACATCAAGAGATGAAAGTTCCTTTGAATATACAAGAGAGGTGCTTAAACCATATTTTGACATGTTTGAAGACCCCATTAATGCAATGGGTTATGCTGACTTTAATTTAATAATGCCAAGTCTATTACAAATGGGTGATAGAATGTCTAGCGCATTTTCTATTGAAAATAGATGTCCATTTTTAGACAAGGATATAATAGAATTTGGTTTTAGTCTTCCTTATGAATTTAAAATAAAGAATCTATCTCAAAAAAATATACTTAGAGAGATTGCAAATAAAAGAGGTTTAACCAATGCTACCAAAATGGAGAAAAAAGGATTAATAATACAGTACAACAAATGGGAAAGTAGAGAAGATTGGGATAGATCTTATTATTTTAATTTTTTAAAAAGAAATAGTATTTTTGTCTAATTTATTTACTTTATTAATTATTTTAAGCTGATACTAAATCCATATTATGAAAAAAATTCTTGTTACTGGTGCTTCAGGTTTCATAGCTCCCAATCTTATTACTGAGTGTCTTAAAAAAAACTATGCTGTTGTAGGAATAGATTTGAAAGATGAAGACAAAACATTCCCAATAAATCACAATAACTACAAATTTATCAAAATGAATGTCTTTAAGATTGATGAAAACTTTCTAAAAGATGTGGATTACGTATTTCATTTAGCTTTTGTAACAAATATTCCAAACTCAATTAGTAATCCGGTTGAAACAACTAAAGATAACATTGATATGACGGTTCATTTATTAAATCAATGTACTAAAGCAAAAGTAAAAAAATTTCTATTTCCTTCAACTGGATCTTTATACGGAAATAATCCAATACCTTGGCATGAAGAAATGACCCCAGATACAATTGAGCCTTACAGTTTTCAAAAACTGAGTTGTGAAATAGCATGTAAAACTTGGGCTAAATGTTATGATTTAAAAACAGTAGTTTTTAGATTTTTTCAAGTATACGGAGAAAATCAGAGAAAAGACACAGCAATATCAAAATTTATACAATCAAAATTAGAGGGTAGACCAATCACTTTAGTTGAAACAACTGCACAATCAAGTTTCAAAACTGGAAGAAGAGATTTTATATATGTTAAAGACCTATCTGAGGCAATTTTAATTGCTGCCGAAAGTAATAAAACTGGGGACGGAGAAGTATTAAATATTGGATCAGGAATAGCAACAACTGTGGAAGATGTTGCAAAAGCAGTTGGAGGAGAAATAACCTTTATACCAAGAAGAAAGTTTGAAGTAGAAGCACATCTGGCAGATATGACGAAAACTGAAAAACTTTTAGGCTGGAAATATAAAACTGAAATTTTAGATTGTGTTAAAAATTTTTCCAGTAAAGTAAAATGATCAAAAGAATAAATTGTAGAATGTGTGAAAGTACTCGTCTAAAAAAGGTTTTAGATCTTGGTACCCATTCTTTAGTAAATAGTTATATTAAAAAAAAAGACTTAAATAAAAAAGAGCTATTACTTCCATTAATAATTCATCAATGTCTTAATTGTGGACTTATTCAAATGATAAAAACAGTTGACCCAAAAATAATTTATAGTGGGGGTAAATACCTTTATTTTTCAAGAGATATTCCTGGTTTAGATAAGTACTATAAAGATTATGCAAATCATGTTCATAATAAATTTATAAAATCAAGAAAGGATTTGGTTATTGAAATTGCTAGCAATGATGGAATTTTACTACAACACTTAATAAAAAAAACAAAAGTGTTGGGAATAGACGCAGCGCCCAATGCGGTTTTAAGAGCTCTTAAAGAAAATATTCCAACTTTTCCATCTTTATTTAATGACAACACAGCAAAATTAGTCTCGAAAGAGTATGGTGAAGCTAAAGTTGTAATGGCAAATCAGTGTATTGCTCATGTTGATAATTTAATTGATTTCATGAATGGAGTAGACAGATTACTAAATAAAAAAAAAGGAATATTTATTTTTGAAACAGGTTATTGGACAAGAATGGTTGATAGGACAATTTATGAACAAATTTATCATGATCATTTTTCATAT
>MDTA01087709.1_pt1 | contig 19939 bp, 19 predicted proteins | sample 811151 | NCBI WGS metagenome assembly MDTA01 (sample SAMN05326648, study PRJNA326480) | marine metagenome | isolation source: seawater | place: Indian Ocean: South | collected 2010 | reverse complement strand
TTGTCCTAACAATATTATTATTTAATTATAATCGCGAAATGATTTATTTAATCACTTTGTGTATTTTCTCTTCCTTAATCGAATTTAAAAAAGAAAATTCAAAGAAGATCCAATTGGATTTAAAATATATAGTTTTCTATTTAGTTATAGTCTTATATTTTTTGAAATCTTATGGCTTAAATTGGAGTATATTAAAAGTAATGGAGCATAAAAATTTTTTTCCAACATGTTGCTGGCGGATGGAATATTTTTCGTTAAATGCTAATCTAACATCAGTTTTGTTATTATCAATCTCTGCACTCTTACTTAGCAATTTAAATAAAAGTAAATTTCTAATTTATTATTTTTTTACTGGTTTACTGATATTATTTTTAACTTCAAGTAAATCTGGAACTTTACTTTTTATTTTTTATCTTTTGCTAATTATTTTTAATATAAAAAAATTAAAATTACTAATGTTTTTTATCTTAATTAATTTTTTTTTAATATTTAGTTCAATTTGGCTGGTCAAAAATTTTGACAATCCTTACGAAAGTAAAAATAGATTTGATCAAGTACAAGTCTATAAAAAAATTTGTGAAAACATAGATAATAAATTCATTAAGTATTTTTCTAATTGTCTTCCAGATGGCTATAATGAGAAAAGAAAAAAAGAAGGTCTGTTTCAAAGAAATTATGTCGAAAAAAATAATATTTTAAATTTTTTGGGAATGGCAAGTTACTATAAGTTTTACACATATGGGTTGACCTTACAAAATATCAGACAAAACTATAAATATTTTATATTACCAAATGGATTAGAAAAATTATTGAATGAAAAAAAAATAACTTATAAACAAATCAAAAACGATTTTTCAGCGCACAGTTTTATTCTACAATCAATTCACAAATATGGATTTGTATATTTTATATTTCTAATTATAAATTTATATTACATCTATTTAAATTATAAAAATATGGAATTATTCATGCCTTTTTTAATTTCATCTACATTTTTGTCACTCGATATCATGCTTTTTTTCCCCATTATAATATTGCAAATTTACTTAGCTAATAATTATGTGTACAAAAAGAATTAATGAATAATTTTTATCAATTTAAAAATAAAAAAGTTATTATTACAGGCCATACAGGTTTTAAAGGATCATGGTTATTATCCTGGATGCTTAAAAACAACGCAAAAATATTAGGTATTTCAAAGGATATTCCCTCAAATCCATCCCATTTTAAATTAATCAAAAAATTAAAAAGAAATAAATTTATAGATAAAAGAATTAATATTAATAACAAAAAAAAACTTGAAAAAACTATTATAAATTTTTCTCCAGATTTCATTTTTCATCTTGCAGCTCAATCGATTGTTACAAAATCTGTAAAGAATCCAGAATTAACTTGGAATTCTAATTTGTTTGGTACAATGAATATTTTAGAAATATCAAGAAAGATAAAAAAAAAATGTGTCATCATTTTAGTCACAAGTGATAAATGTTACGAAAATTTTGAAATATCAAAAGGATATAAAGAAAATGACAGGCTCGGTGGAGAAGACCCTTATAGTGCATCTAAGGCATCTATAGAAATTTTATTTTCGTCGTATTACAGAACATATTTAAAATATAACAAATATATTAGAATTGCTACCGCTAGAGCAGGAAACGTAATTGGAGGCGGAGATTGGTCCAACAATAGGATTATTCCAGATTGTATTAGAGCTTGGCAAAAAAATAAAAAAGTTATTATTAGAAATCCAAATTCTACTCGGCCATGGCAGCATGTTTTGGAGCCATTAAGAGGATATATGGAGTTAGCTTTGAAATTAAACAAGAACAAATATTTAAATGGAAATGCATTCAATTTTGGTCCTAAACCAAATTATAGCACTAAAAAAGTCATTGAAGTCGTAAAAATTATAAAAAAATATCTACCAGATTTTAAATGGAAATTAAAAAATAGTAGCAAAATTAAAGAGCAAAGATTGTTAAGTTTAAATTGCCGAAAAGCAAAATTATTTCTTAAATGGGAAACTATTCTTAGCTCTAATGAGAGTATAAGTTTTACTATTGACTGGTACAACATGTATTATAATAAAAAAGAATCTAACACTTTTAATCAAATAAATTTATATGAAAAAAAACTTAAACAAAAAAACTAAGCTGAAAATAATAAAATTAAAAAATATAAAAATGGAAAAAGGAAATTTAGTAAAATTCATTGAAAAAAAATCTCTAAATTATAAAGGATTTGGAGAAGTATATTTTTCAAATGTAAAAAAAAATAAAATTAAAGCATGGAAAAAGCATAAAAAAACATATTCAAATCTTACAGTAATTTGTGGCAAAGTGAAGTTTTTAATATTAGACAAAGATAAAAAATTAAAAAAATTTGTTTTACATTCAAAAAGCTACAAAAGCATATTAATTCCTCCAAATATGTTCTACGGTTTTATGGGTATGGGTGAGCAAAACGTTATTTGTAATTTTATTAATAAACCTCATTCTATTGACGAACATATAAATAAAAATATAAATTATTTTAAATACAAATGGGTCTAAAAGTTGTAATTTTATGTGGTGGTTTAGGAAGTAGACTTGCCGAGGAAACAAAAATTATTCCAAAACCATTAGTTAGAATTGGAAAATATCCAATTTTATATCATGTAATGAATATCTATTCAAAATATGGGCACAATGAATTTGTTCTAGCCTTAGGTTACAAAGGTAAAATGATCAAAGAATATTTCATAAAAAATAAAATTGAGGAAAAAAAGAAATGGAAAATCAAATTTTGTTTTACAGGTTTAAAAACTTTGACTGGTACAAGAATAAAAAAACTTAGCAAACATCTAAAAAAAGAAAAGAATTTTTTTTGTACCTACGGAGATGGTTTGTCAAATATTAATATAAACAAACTTTTAAAAACTCATTTAAAAAGTGGTAAAATCTCTACGCTAACAGCAGTTCATCCACCTGCTAGATTTGGAGAAATATATTTGAAAAATAGAATTGTAAAAAAATTTATAGAGAAGCCACAGATTCACTCAAATTGGATAAATGGAGGTTTTTTTGTCTTTAAAAGTGCTTTTATAAAATATATTAAAAATAAAAATGTAATGCTTGAAAGAGAACCAATCCAATCTTTGATAAGATTAAATCAGCTTGGCTCTTATAAACATCATTCTTTTTGGCAATGTATGGATACTTTAAGAGATAAAAATTTATTAAATGAAATTTGTAAAAAAAATAAAATTGCTCCATGGGAGGAAATAATTTGATACCAGTTTTCAAACCATTGCTCGAAAAAGAGGAGTTTGATGCAGCTATAAATAGTTTAAGGGTTGGATGGCTTGGGATGGGAAAATCTGTTGAATTATTTGAAAATGAAATAAAAAAAATAATTAAAGATAGGAATAAAAAAGTAGTTGCTGTAAATACAGGCTTCTCAGCTTTACATTTGAGTTGTGTATTATTAAATTTAAAAAAAGGTGATGAAGTTATATTACCCTCTTTTACAAACATAGCAGATATTCAATCAGTTTTGTTAACTGGAGCAAAGCCAGTTATGTGTGATATATTAGAAAATACATTTTGTATTGATCCAGATAAAATAAAAAAACTTATAACAAAAAAAACTAAAGCTATTATACCCATAGATTATGGTTGTAATTTAGCAGAGCATGATGAAATAAAATATATTGCTAAAAAAAATGGTTTAAGAATAATTCATGATGCAGCTCACTCACTAGGCTCTAGTTATAAAAAGAAAAAAATTGGAAGTTTCTCAGAAATTACAATGTTTAGTTTTGACCCTGTTAAATCTTTTACTTGTATTGATGGAGGGGCGATAGTTGTAAGCTCCGAAAAAGATAAACAAACTCTTCATGAACTTAGAATAATGGGCATGCAACAAAAATCTAAAATTATGTACAAAAATAAAAGATCTTGGACTTATGACGTAAGAAGAATGGGCTATAGATATCATTTAGCAAATCTTCATGCGGCTGTGGGTTTATCACAACTAAAAAAAATAAATAAAATAAAACAAAGTAGAAAAAAAAGTTTGAACTTATATAACAAGCACCTTGTTAATGAAAAACAATTAGTAGTTCCGATACCTAATCATAAAAATATTATACCGTTTCACTATTGTCTTCGTATTAAAGGCAACAAAAGAGATGAATTAATTAAATATTTAAAAAAAAATGGAATTGATGCTGGAATACATTGGAAACCAAACCACAAACATTCATTGCTAAAAAATTACAGAAGTGATGATTTAAAAATCACAAATAAAATATATAATGAAATACTTTCATTGCCTTTTTTCACCAATATTAGAACAGATGAAATTGTAAGAGTTTGTAATACAATTAAAAAATTTATAAATAAACATTCTTAATGCAAATTTCAATAATTTTGCTTACCTACAATAATATTAGATTTGTAGATAATTTTATAAAAAGTATATATGGACAATCATTCAAAGATTTTGAATTAATAATAGTAGACAATTATTCTACCGATGGAACTGTTGAGAAAATAAATAGCTTGAATTTAAAAAATGCTAAACTAATTCAATTTAAAAATTTTGGCAATATGGCAGCATCCAGAAACCTCGGGATAAGAAATGCCAAATTTGACTATATCGCCTTTCACGATAGTGACGATTTTTGGTTTAATAATAAATTAGACAATTGCGTAAAGGAATTAAATAAATTCGATTTTGTTTATCACAACATGATTATTAAATCCGAGGAAACTGGAAAAAAACTTAAGTCAACTTTTAGATATCAAATAAATAATAAAGTTAAAGGTCATATGCTTGAGCAAGGTAATCCAGTAGCAACATCATCTGTAGTTTGTTGTAAGAAAATTAAAAATAATTTAATTCAATTTAATGAAAATAAAAAACTTATGGCGATAGAAGACTTTGAATTATGGCTAAGACTAAGTTTGGAAGGGTTTAAATTTAAATATATTGATAAGAATTTAGGTTATTTACTAGAAAGAAAGCAAAGTGAATCAAAGATTAAAATAAATAAAATTCATGGCTATAAATTAATTTTAAATAAATATAAAAAGTATCTACCGAATAAAACTTATAAAAGAGCAAATATTTATCAAAAATATTTATTTGCAAATATTTTATTTTTGTCAAAAAAACAAAAATCTTTGAATTTTTTTAAATTTTCTTTAATCAAAAGTGAATTTTTTAGAATTAAGTATTTATCTTTTATTAAAATTTTTAAAATATTATTTAAAATTAATTAACTTTTCCATTTTAAAGGTATTGTAGATTTATTTGTGAATTTATTTGAATAGACCACATTAATTTTTTTTTTATTGCCAGCAAGATATGCTCCCCACCAATAAAATGTACTGTTCGAAATAATAAAATTTCTAAACTTTGAAAAAAGTAGAATATACTCAATATCTAAAACATCATCATCATTGCAACTATCAACAATGATTGATTTAAATTTTAGTCTCTTTCTTATTTTATCTTTATTTGTTGTAGAAAAAATAAAAATATTTGAAATTTTAGTTTTTGATTTGATTTGTTTAATACTTTTTTCATAAAATTCAAACTTTTCAATACCTCCAAATTTCTTTTTTATCTTACCTGGGGCCTCTTCAAATAGTCTTATCCCAATCATTAACGAGTTTTTATTAATTTTTCTTTCAATATTTTTTAATTTATTATTCAGAATTTTATTTTGACTTAATTTCTTAATTATATTTTGCTTATTTGCAAAAAAATATTTTTCTGTTTGAAAAAAACCTATCAAGTAAATAATATTGTAATTTTTAAATAATTGTTCGAAATTATTTAAATAACTTTTTTGTTTAGTTTCATCTAATATGAAAATATTAAAAAATGATAATGTTTTGGTGTTTGCAAATAATAATTTTTTTATAACTCTTAAAAACAATATTAAAAAAAATTCGAAAAAATTTATTTTCTTAACATTAAAGTTTTCAGGTAAATTAAAATTACGTTTAAATTTTCTATCAAAAATAAATCCCGAGATATGGTCTATTACTAAATCGGCCCCAATTTCTCTCGATAAATTTAATGCACATGCATACTGAAATAATTGATTTCCTAGTCCACCAAATAAAGTTAAGTAAATTTTTCTTTTCATTAAAAAATGATTTATTATAAGGTATTATATTTACAATATATAATGTCAAAAACAGCATTAATAACAGGAATAACAGGTCAGGATGGAGCCTATCTTGCTGAATTTTTATTGAAAAAAAAATATACAGTTCATGGCATAAAAAGAAGAGCTTCGACTGTAAATAATTATAGAATTGACAATTTGTATGAACAATTTTATTTAAAGGCAAAAAAAAAAACTTTTTTTTTACATTATGGGGATGTTACAGATAGTCTGAATATATCTGAGTTAATATCCAAAATCCTACCTGATGAAATTTATAATTTAGCCGCTCAAAGTCATGTTAAGGTAAGCTTTGAAACTCCAGAATATACGGCCAATGCAGATGCCTTAGGAGTTCTGCGTATTTTAGAATCTGTAAGACGATTAAAAAGAACAAAAAAAATAAAATTTTATCAAGCTTCAACCTCAGAGATGTTCGGAGGATCAAAAGCACCTCAATCTGAAAAAACAGAATTTATTCCAAAAAGTCCTTATGGAGCAGCAAAGCTCTATGGACATTGGATAACAAATATTTATAGAGAAAGTTATAATATTTATGCATGCAGTGGTATACTTTTTAATCACGAAAGCCCAATAAGAGGGGAAACATTCGTTACAAAAAAAATTGTCCGTGGTGTTGCAGATATTTATAAAAAAAAAGAGAGCCAACTTTTTTTAGGAAATATTTATGCAAAAAGAGACTGGGGTCATTCAAAAGATTATGTAATTGCTATGTGGAAGATGTTGCAGCAAAAAAAACCAAAAGATTATCTAATAGCAACTGGTAAAAGCTATACAGTTAAAGAATTTGTAAATGAATCTTTTAAATCTATTGGTATTAAAATTAAATGGTCAGGTAAAGGACTAGCTGAAAAAGGCATTGATACAAGGTCTAAAAAAATCTTAGTAAAGATTGATAAAAAATATTTTAGACCAAACGAAGTTGATGATTTAAGAGGAAATTATAGCCTTGCACGAAAAAATTTAAAATGGAATCCAAAAATAAATTTTAAAGATTTAGTTAAAGAAATGATTGAATATGAGATTAATACAAAGAAAAAAAACTTATAATAGAATAGCAATATTTGGACACAAAGGTTTAATTGGTTCTGCGATTTTTAAACAACTTAAAATAAAAGGTTATAAAAAGTTAATCACTGTTGAAAAGAAAAAGTTAAATTTACTAAACGAAAAAGAAGTTTTGTCATTTTATTTAAAGCATAAACCAAACATTATAATCATTGCAGCAGCACGTGTTGGTGGTATTAAGGCAAATATTAAATATCCTTTTAACTTTATTTATGAAAACTTAATAATTCAAAATAATATTATAAAAATGAGCATAAAGTTCAGATGTGAAAGAGTAATTTTTCTAGGATCAAGTTGTATATACCCTAAAATCTGGAAAAGACCGTTCAAAGAAAGCGATATTACTTTATCCCCACTAGAAAAAACAAATGAGTATTATGCTATAGCCAAAATATCAGGTTTAAAATTGTGCGAAGCATACAATAAACAATATAGTTCATCAAAAACTCATTTTATTACAATAATTCCACCTAATCTTTTTGGAGATAATGATAATTACAATGAGAATAATAGTCATGTTCTGGCTGCTTTAATAAGAAAATTTTATCTTGCAAAAAAATATAAAAAAAAGAGCGTTAAAATTTGGGGGACCGGTAATCCAAAAAGAGAATTCTTAAGCGCAGATGATGCAGCTAAGATGATAACAGATTTAATGGAAACAAGCTTTACTAGAATAAATAAGCATACAAAAGGTAAATATTTTCACATTAACATTGGTGCAGGTAGAGATTATTCAATTAAAGAATTAGCTCTTATACTAAAGAAAATATCAAATTTTAAAGGGAATATAGTTTTCGATAAAAGTTATCCAGATGGAGTAAAAAGAAAAGTAATGAACATTAATTTACTAAAAAAAATATCTCCACTTAGTTTAAATAAAAATTTAACTAGTAAAAAAAATTTAATAAATAATATTAAGAAAGTTTATAGTAATGTGAATGAAACCTTATTCAAAAAATTCAAAAAAAACAGTACATATAGTTTACCCATTTGATCTAAAAAAAAAAATTAATCCATGGTCTATAGGAAATAATATTTTTTTTGCTCTAAAAAAAGATTTTAATACAAAAGTTTATAATTGGACATCAATCGGAAAAATTATTCCTTCCAAAGGAGATATTTTGATTGGACACGCAAACTCTAACCCATACACAATTTTCAGAAGATCTTTAATGCATAAAAATTGGGCAAAAAAAATTTTAATTCAACCTTACAATGAGGACCCGCTTCAAATGAGTTACCTTTATGATGTTGTCCCAAAATGTGATCTATTTTTTGCAATATGTGGAAGTTATTGGTTCAAACGTATAGGTAAATCTAAATTTAGGTCGTGGAAAAATAAAATGATACAAATAGATTTAGGATTACATTTTGAGAAATATCCATTTTTAAAAAAAAATTTTAATAAAAAAAAAGAAAGAAAATTTATATACATTGGAAATGATTACTCATACAATAATTTTGCAAAAAATTTAAAATATTTAAAAAAAATTACTCACAAAGTTGGAGTAGAAAAATTTTCAACTATTGGAAATAAATCAATCGAAGGTGTTAAGCATTACGGCTGGCTGAACTTTGAAATTAGCAAAAGTCTAAAAATAATTAAAAATTATGACTTTTTAATCCAAACAAGTAAATTTGATGCCAATCCCACAACAGTATTGGAAGCAATGTCCTGGGGACTTATTCCAGTTATTACGAAAGAATGTGGATATTCAAATTCTAAATCAATAATAAATATTCCACTAAATAATTATCTAAAAGCAGTAAAAATTATAAATTCTCTTCAAATGATTGATTCAAAATTATTGATAAATTATCAAAAGAAAAATATAAAAAATCTAAAAAAAATATATAATTGGACAATATTTAAAAAAAAAATAAGAAACCTAGTTTTATATAATAATAAATCAAGAAATATAAGATATCGTCAGAGTGAATTAAATTTTTTTATAAAAAATACAAAAAATTCCCCTAATTATTATCTTAACTTAGAAATGATTTTTTTAATTTTAAAATCAAATATAAAAATTTTAATTCAAAAATTTTTTTGAAATGGTTTATCTAAATATATTTACAATAATAACGGTATTATTATTTATATTTTTTATTATTGGAAAATTAATTAATAACTTTTTAAATACAAATTATTCCTTGGAGGAAGGAATAATAATTGGATTTTCATTATTTATATTTCTAATTAATGTTAATTTCTATTATTTTAATTTAAACATATTATTAATAATTATTGTTTCCTTATTAATTATTATTTTTTTTAAAAGAAGGATCCTTTATAATGAAACAAAAGAGTTTTTAAAAATTTTATATACATCTTTCATACTCATTTTTCTTTCATTTATTCTAGTTTATTTCTATGGACTTCAATTTATAATTTTTAGGGGAAATTTTTATGATTACTTTAGCTATTTATCGACAGCATCTATAATAAGTAATTATAGTTTTAATGAGATCAAAGATATAATTAACAATGATAATGATAATTTATTCCTAAGTTATGGCCAATTTATATTTTCAAGACCATCTTCTCAAATTTTAATTTCCACTATAAATACAAATACTTTGTTAAATATTTTTTACTCAGGTTTTACTTTTAAAATAATTTGCATAATTCTTGCTCAAATTTCATCATATGCATTGTTCTTTGAAATTATCAAAAATAAAAATAAATCTTTAATTTTGAGTTTTGGCTTTATTTTTAGTTTCTTTTATTTTTATATTTACGAAATTGATGCATTATCAAACTTATTGGCAATACCAGTGCTTTTAATTATAATAAAAAACACACCACGTTTTGTTGAGAGTTTGTTAAAAAACCATATAGCAGAAAGTGTTGTGTATTGTTTTCTTTTTTCAATACTCGTTATTATTTATCCAGAGATTGCTTTAGTATTTTCTATACCATTAGGATTTTATATAATTAATAACCTCATCAAAAAAAAATTTTTCAAAAAATTAAATATTTTAATTTTATTTTTATGTTTCATAACTGTTTTTTTAATAATTTTACCACTATATAATTCAACTATTGAATATTTGATAAATAATCAAATTAGAGGGGGATTAAATTCAAAAGTTGATTATTGGGGATACTATGGTGCTTTCATTTTAGGAAAAGACAATCCTATCTATGACGAGAGTATTGTGAATCAAGTAAAGCATTTATGGTCAGAAAAATTCACCTTTAGTAAATTATTAAAATTTATACATATTACTAATTTAGAGCTAAACAACAATTTTTATTATCTAAATATCGTGCCTTCAATATTAGGATTTTTCCATTTAACAACTGATAATAAGCTTAAATTATTTGATAATTTTTTATTATTTCCCCTATTTATTTTCAATATTTACTTAGTCTTAAGAGTATTTAAAAATTTAAGAAAATTAATCTTATCAAAAAATCAATTCATGCAACTTTTAAAATTTTTTATAATTTTTTATTTTATTTTTTCAATTTATTTATTGCTCAATTTTCAGATATGGTCGTTAATTAAATTATTTTCTTTTTTTGGAATATTAATATTCATCTTAGTTTCAATGAATATAGGAGAAAAAAAAATAGGTATTAATAATATTTTAATAGTAATTTTGGCAGCACTACCTTTTTATAAATATAGTGAATTCAACAATGGCATAGGTAAATTAGATTCTTTTCCATCAATAATGAAACCAGAATTAAAAAATAATATTGAATGGGCTATTAAATATGAAGATTATTCTAACTGTTCAAAATTTGAAAGTAATTTTTATGATAAAGTAAAATATATTTATATTTCATTAATATTTAATGAATTTAATAATAAAAATAATAATGATAATACTTGTAAAGTAATATTTAAAAATAAAAATTTTATAATAAGTAATTTAAATGACTGATATTTCGATTGTAACACCGATCTATAACGAAGAGAAAAATATTTCACCTTTTTTAGAAAGAATTGTTCCTGTTTTAGAAAAAATGAAAGTTAGTTATGAAATAATTTTTGTTTTAGATGTTTCTGAGGACGATACAGAAAAAGTTGTACTAGACCATATTAAAGATAATACCAATATTAAGCTAATTGTAATGTCTCGAAGATTTGGACAGCCAGCAGCAATGTTAGCAGGTTTAAATAATTCATTAGGTGAAAAATTAGTTTTTATAGATGTAGATTTGCAAGACCCACCAGAATTAATTTCAAAAATGTATGATGAAATAAATAATGGTTATGATGTAGTTCTTGCAAAAAGAAAAAGAAAAATTAATGAGAATTTTATAAGAAAGTCAATTTCTGCATTAGGATATATTCTTATAAATAAATTAAGTGACACAAATATACCAAAAAATATTGGCGAATATAGAATGATATCAAAAAAAATTATAGATAAAATTAGAGACTTACGAGAAAATGAATTTTTTTTACGAGGAATAGTTTCTTACATTGGATTTAAACAAAAAATAATAGAATTTGAACGCGAAGGAAGACAAATAGGTGAGACAAAATACAATAAGTTTACAGGTTCTTTAAGAATAGGATTAAATGGAATATTTTCATTTAGCACCAAGCCACTACATTTAATAACAATTGTATCCTCTGTAAGTTTCTTTTTTTCATCTTTAATTTTTATTTTATATCTAACACTTACTTTGTTAAAAATATTTGTATTTAAATATCAGTTTTTTATAATTACATTAATACTTCTTGTTGCTTCACTAATATTTTTTTCATTAGGAATTATCTCAGAATATTTGGCAAGACTAATTGTAGATATAAAAAAAAGACCATCTTATATAATTGATAAAAAATATAATATTAATTAGTCCGTGCCATTATCAAAAAAAAAAATAGTATTAATATCGGGCGCTGCAGGTATGGTTGGATCAAATCTTATAAAAAGATTTATAAAAAAAAAAAATATTATAATTCTGGCGTTCGATAATTTAACTTTGGGTAAAATTGATTATTTGAACAAATTCATAAAAAAAAAAAAATTTTTTTTTCTTCAAAAAAGATTTAAGTAAAAATTTTAAAGATAAAAAATTGCATGATATTTTAAATAACAATAAGCTTTCTGAGGTTTGGTTGTTAGCGGCAAACTCAGATATTAGAAAGGGATCACAGGATTCAAAAGTAGATTTCAAAAATACATATTTAACAAATTTTACATTTCTAAAATTTTTGAAAATTTACTTAGATAAAGACGCAAAAATCATTTTTTCATCCTCCTCTGCTATATATGGAAGTTATAAGGGTATTATAAATGAAAAATTAAAAAAATATAAGCCAATAAGTAATTATGGCAAAATGAAATTATTATCAGAGAAATTTATCAATAAATTTTGTACAAAAAATAAATTAAAAGGATTTATATTTCGATTCCCAAATGTTGTTGGTAAAAATCTAACACATGGAGTGATATATGATTTAAATAAAAAAATTAAAACTAAAAGTAATTATTTGAAAGTTTTAGGAAATGGCAATCAGACTAAGCCATACTCTGATGTTGAGGAAATAATAAGTTGTCTTATTTTTTTCACAAAAATAAAATTTAGTGGTTCTACTAATTACTTTAATATTGGAAATAGTGATGATGGAATTAAGGTAAAAGAAATAGTAAAAATCCTTTTAAAAAAAAAAAAATCCAGAAAGATACCAATTTACCAGAGAAAAAAATATGGATGGAAAGGAGATGTTCCATTTTATAAATATTCCACAAAAAAAATTAATAATTTAGGTTTTAAATTCAAATTATCCTCAAAGCAGTCAGTAATAAAAGCAATAAATAACTTAAAATGAAAAATTTTGCATTTATCATATTAGTCGGTGGAAGGGGTGAAAGGGTAAAAAAAATAACAAATGGTTCCTCAAAAAGTGAAATAAACCTGGGAAAAAAAAGAAAAATAATTGATTTTCAGTTAAATCAAATTACAAAATTTAAAAAAAAAATCTTCATTCTTTCAAATACAAAATTCAAAAATCTCAAAAAATACGTTTTTTTGAGATATAAAAATATAGATATTGAATTTATAGAGGAAAATAAAAGACTTGGAACCGCAGGAAGTTTAGAGTCATTAAATTCAAAAAAATTTAAATTTTTTGTTATTATATTTGGAGACTTACTTTTTAACTTCGATTTTAAAAAATTAATTCGATTTCACAAAAATAAATTATCAGATTGTACATTAGCAGTTCATCCAAATTCCCATCCTACAGACAGTGATTGTGTAAAATTAAATGATAATAAGAAATTAATTAAATTTTATAATAAGCCTCATAAAAATATTACTCCAAATCTCTGTTTATCTGGGATCAGCATTATAAATAAAAATGTTATCGGTTTGATAAATAAAAATAAATTTCAAGATTTCTCAAAGTTTTTAATTCCCAAGATATTTAAGAAGGGTATGAATATTTTTGGCTACAACTCAAGAGAGTATATTAAGGATGTGGGAACTATTGATAGAATTAAAGAAGCAAAGAAAGACTTGAAATCAATTAAATATAAAAACGGAAACCTGAACAAAAAAATTCCAGCAATATTTTTGGATAGAGATGGAGTTATTAACTTGGATAAAAACGATGGAAAATATCAAAACCCCAAAAAAATTATAAGTAATGTACCAGAAGCAATTAAATTAATAAATTCAAAAGGATTTCTATGTGTTTTAATAACTAATCAGCCATCTATTGCAAAAGGATATATTACGAAAAAAAAACTTATGAATGATTTTATGTTTTTGGAAAATAAACTTGCAACCAAGGGTGCTTATATTGATAGAATATATTTTTGTCCTCATCATCCTGAAAAAGGTTTTAAAAATGAAGTTAAAGATTTAAAAATTTCTTGCAATTGTAGAAAACCTAAAAATGGTTTAATTTTAAGAGCTACAAAAGAATTAAATATAGATATTAAAAAGTCATATTTTATTGGAGATAGATATAGTGATTACAAAGCTGCAAAAAAAACAAATTTGAAGTTTATTAATGTTGGTAAAAATAAATATAATTTTAAAATTAAAAAAAGAGATTTATATGAAGCAATAAATCATATTTTTAAAAAATAGTTTTTTTAATTTTATTTTTTGAAATAACTTTATGTTTGATGTATTGAGAAATTAAATTCATTAAATTATGGTGCATACTTTCTATTATTCCGTAATTGTTTGAATTAATATGAATATTTAGATCTGAAATTTTTTTTGTTGTGCCACCTGTAAAACCGGTAAAAGAAATAGTTTTTATTGATAATTTTTTAGCTACTTTAATTGCATTAATAATATTTTTAGATTTACCCGATGAACTGATAACGATTAAAATATCTCCTTTAGAACCTATTTGTTTGATTTGGTCACTAAAAACCATAGAATAATCATTATCATTTGAAATTGCTGTAATTAAGGAATTATTTGATGATAAACTAATAATAAAAGGTTTTATTTTACCTGTTTCATAAATGATCTTTTGATGATCACATGCAAAATGATTAGATATAGCTGCAGATCCTCCATTTCCACAAACTAATATTTTAATCCCACGTTTCTTATAATTTTTCTCTAGTAAATTAATTATTTTTTTAAGATTTAACTCATTTATAGAGTCAAAAGTGGAAGATAATGTCTTGAAATAATCATTTTTAAAATTTATTACATTAATGTATTTTTTATTGGGAAATTTCATTTAAGAAGATTATAAATTAATTTATGCTATTGTCAAAAACACCGTTAAGAATCAGTTTTGTTGGCGGTGGCTCGGACTACTTTAATAAAAAAAGTAATTTTAAAGGTAGAGTCATATCTACATCTATAGATAAATATTTATATGTAACACTTAATAAAAGATATAACGATCAAATAAGAGTAGCTTATTCTAAAACAGAAATTGTAAATAATGTTTATAATTTAGAGCACAATATTATTAGAGAGAGTCTAAAAAAATACTCAATTAAAAACGGTGTTGAGCTAACAACTATTGCTGATGTCCCTTCATCTGGAAGTGGATTGGCATCCTCTAGTGCGTTATCAGTCGGTTTGGCAAATGTAATTAGAAATTATAAAAGTTTAAAAGTATCAAAAAAAATTCTTGCAGAAGATGCATGTGATATCGAGATAAAAAGATGTAAAAAACCAATAGGTATGCAAGATCAATATTCCTCTGCATTTGGAGGTTTAAATAAAATGGAGTTCTTTAACAACAAAGTTTCAGTTAAAAAAGTTCCACTTCAAGATAAAGAATTAAAGGTTTTTAAAAATCATTTGATGTTGTTTTATACAGGAATAAATAGAAAAGCAGATAAAATCCTAAAAAAAATTAAAAATTCAGGTAATCAATTTAAAAATTATGACAAACTCTCAGAATTAGCAGGTTTTTTTGAAAAAGAATTAATAGGTAAAAATTACCAAAGTTGTGGAGAAATTTTAGATGAAAATTGGCATTTAAAAAAAAATTTAGATAAAAACGTATCCTCTATTAATTTAGATGAGATATATACAATAGCTAGAAAATCAGGAGCTTTTGGGGGAAAAATTCTTGGTGCAGGTGGAGGTGGTTTTTTCTTATTTTTAATTAAACCAGTTTTCAAAAAAAAATTAAAAAAAAATTTAAGCAAACTACAAGAAATTAATTTTAATTTTACAAAAAGTGGTTCACAAATAATAAAAATTTAGATTTATGCCTGAGACCGAGATAAGCATAATTATACCATCATATAAAAGACAAAAACAAGTTAATAATATTCTTGAAAATTTAATAAAATTTAAACCAAACAATTTAACATTAGAAATCATAATTTGTGATAGTTTTAGTAATTATAATTTAGATAAATTTTTAAAAAATAAATTTGAAAAAGTATCAATTAAGTATTTCAATATAAAAAAAAATATTTTAGCTGCAAAAAGAAATTATGGAATTAATAAATCATCATTTAATAAAATAATTCTATTAGATGATGATTGTATTCCAGATTATAATTTTTTAAATTTTTATTTGAAAGATTTTGAAAACTGTGACAATAGAACTCTACTTTCTGGAATTGTGGAATTTCCAAAAAATTATATTAAAAAATTTAATCATATTAAGTTTAGAAATTCAAAGCATTTTAAAAACTATGAAATAAATAAAAATTTTAAAATGAAACTAGATAATATTGTTGCAATGAATATGGGTTTTATAAAATCTGATTATTCAAAAAAAATTGGATATTTTGATGAAAGATTTATTGGATATGGATTTGAAGACTACGAATTTGCATATAGATATAATATTAATGGCTTTATACTTAAATCTTGCAAAGCAAGAATAATTCATGATGAAGGGAAACCAAACTTTACAAAATATTTAAGAAAACATTATCATCTTGGAAGAGATGGAATGAAGAATCTTTTAAATATAAGCCTTAATTGCGCTAAAAAAAGTATATATTATAAAATAGAAAAAAATATAATATTTATAATAATCATTAAAATACCTTTTTTGTATTTCTTATTATCTTTAGTTGAGAAATGTATCTTAAAGTATGATAATTTAAAAATTATATATATGCCGTTTTTTTATAATCTTGCGAGATTAGCCTCTTATTCAAAAGGATATCTAGATAGAAACAAGTTAAGGTTAAATAATATAAATGAAAGTTGGTATGAATAATATTTTTAAAAATAAAAAAATTTTAATAACCGGTGGCACTGGATCTTTTGGTAATGCATTTGTGAACAAATTGCTAAATTCTAAAATTAAAGAAATAAGAGTTTTTAGCCGAGATGAAAAAAAACAAGATGATATGAGAAAAAAATTTAAAAATTCTAAATTAAAATTTTATATTGGAGATATTAGAGATCCAAAAAGTGTAGAAACTGCAGTTGATGGAGTAGATTTTATATTTCATGCAGCTGCATTAAAGCAAGTTCCGTCGTGTGAATTCTATCCAATGGAAGCGGTAAAGACTAATATTTTGGGTGTTGAAAATTTACTTAATTCAGCAGTTAATTCAAAAGTAAAAAAAGTTATTTGCTTGAGTACTGACAAAGCAGTTTATCCAATAAACGCTATGGGTGTCTCGAAGTCTATGATGGAAAAAGTTATCACAGCAAAGTCTAGGATTTCTAATAAAACTAAAATTTGTATTACAAGATATGGAAATGTTATTTACTCTAGAGGTTCTGTTGTGCCTCTTTTCGTAAAAAATCTATCCGAAAAGAAAAATATTTCTGTTACAGATTATTCTATGACACGATTTATGATGACAATGGAACAAGCAATTGAACTTGTAATTTTTGCATTTAAAAACGGAAAAAATGGTGACATTTTTATAAGAAAATCTCCCGCAGCAACAATTAAATCAATAATTCATGCTGTTGGTAATATTTTAAAAATAAAACCTAAAATTAAAATTATTGGGCCAAGGCATGGTGAAAAATTTCATGAAACATTGTTAACAAAAGAAGAATTTCAAAAATCTATTGATTATAAAAAATATTATAAAATAAAATCAGATAATAGAGATTTGAACTATGAAAAATATTTTTCAAAAGGCATATTATCAAAAAAACAGAATGTAGATTATACATCAGAAAATACCACTAGATTAAATAATAAAGAAATAATTAGAATGTTGAGACCAATAATAAATAAATATAATCGGTCTTAAATTATGAAAATAGCTGTAACGGGATCAAATGGATTTATAAGTAAGAATTTAATATATAATTTGATTGAAAATAAAAATTTGGAAATACTAAAAATTAATAGAAAAACAAGCAAAAGATTAGTTAACAAACACCTGCTTAATGCTGACGTTATTTGTCATTTCGCAGGAGTTAACAGACCTAATAAAGATAAAACATTTGCAAAAGATAATGTTGGACTGACAAGTTACATTTGCAATCTATTAGAAAAAAATAAAAAAAAAACAAAAATTATATTCAGCTCATCATCTCAAATTAATTATAAAAATAATTATGGCATGTCTAAATTACTATGTGAAAAGATCTTAACTAAGTTTGCCAAAAAAAATAGTTCACCTTTAAAAATATTGAGAATACCAAATGTTTTTGGAAAATGGTGTAAACCAAATTATAACAGTGTAGTCGCCACTTTTTGTTATAATATTTCTAGGAACAAAAAAATTTATATTCCTGAACCAAGTAAAATAATTAAATTAATCTATGTAGATGATTTAATATTAACTATTAAAAAATTAATTTTAAAAAGAGATAATACTATCAAAATTAAAGTTTTTAAAAATACTAAGGCTATGACTATTAATAAACTTTTAGAATTTATAAAAAAATTTGAAATACAAAGATCTAACTATAATATCTCCCCTTTTAAAAATAATTTTGAAAAAAATTTATATTCTACCTACATTAGTTACTTACCTAAAAATAAAATTTCATATAAACTTAAAGCAAATAAAGACAAGAGAGGATCTTTTATAGAATTTTTAAAGTGTAATGAAATTGGTCAATTTTCTATATTCACTGCAAAAAAAAAACAAACCAGAGGTAATCATTTTCATCATTCAAAAGTAGAAAAGTTTTTTGTTTTGAGTGGAGTGGGTGAATTTTTTATGAGTGATATTACATCAAATAAAAAAATCAGGATTAAGTTAAACGCAAACAATCCAAAAGTTGTTGAAAGTATACCTGGTTGGCAGCATTATATTAAAAATACTGGAAAAAATGATTTAATTGTAATGTTGTGGAGCAATGATGTTTTTAATATTAATAAACCTGATACTTATAGAGTATGACAAAAAAAATAAAATTAGTTACAGTAGTTGGAACAAGGCCTGAAGTTATAAGACTATCAAGAACGATAAATTTTTTAGATAAAAATATAGATCATGTTTTAGTTCATACAGGCCAAAACTACAATTATGAATTAAATCAAATATTTTTTAAAGATTTAAGTCTAAAAAAACCTAAATATAATATTAAAACTAAAGGCAAATCTGCAATCAATATAATTTCACAAATTTTATCAGAAGTAGAAAAAATATTAATAAAAGAAAAGCCAGATGCTTTTTTAATTTTAGGTGATACTAACAGTTGTTTATCAGCATATTGTGCAAAAAGATTAAAAATTCCGATATTTCATATTGAAGCTGGAAATAGGTGCTATGATTTGAGAGTTCCTGAAGAAATAAATAGAAAGATTATAGATCATTTAGCTGATATAAATATTACGTATAGCCAAGTCGCTAAAGAAAATTTAATCCGTGAAAGTATTTCTTCAGATAAAGTTTTCAAAATAGGAAGTCCATTAGATGAGGTATACGAATATTACAAAGATAAAATAAATAGTTCAAATATTTTAAAAAAACTCAAATTACAAAAGGAAAGTTACTATCTTTTAAGTGTTCATAGAGAAGAAAATATAGAAAATAAAAATAATTTTAAAAAATTCGAAAATTTTTTAAATTTTTTAGATAAAAAGACAAAGGTAAAAAAAATTGTATTATCTACGCATCCAAGGACATTAAAAAAATTAAAGCTTTTAAATAACAAAAAATTTAAAAAATAATATTTGCTAGACCTTTTTCTTACACAGATTACTCAAACTTACAAATAAACTCCAAATTAGTTCTTTCAGATAGTGGTTCAATTACTGAAGAATCGAGTATACTAAATTTTAAAGCTATAAATCTAAGAAATACTAATGAGAGACAAGAGGGCATGGGTTACGGAATTGC
>MDTA01082300.1_pt1 | contig 19942 bp, 16 predicted proteins | sample 811151 | NCBI WGS metagenome assembly MDTA01 (sample SAMN05326648, study PRJNA326480) | marine metagenome | isolation source: seawater | place: Indian Ocean: South | collected 2010 | reverse complement strand
TTCACATCTTCTTCATGAAGGTCCTGATATAAGTGATCAATTCTATCTGTATTAATTGAGGAGGATCTTCTTTTAATTCCATGAACCTCATAACCTTTTTTTATTAAAAACTCTGCCAAGTAAGAACCATCTTGTCCAGTTATACCTGTTATGAGAGCAACTTTGTTATTCATATTTTTATAATTTTGTAAGAATATACTAAAATATAATTTAATGTTAAATTTATTTGGTTGCGGGGGTAGGATTTGAACCTACGACCTTCAGGTTATGAGCCTGACGAGCTACCAGACTGCTCCACCCCGCGACATTGATTAAAATCTAAGATTTATCGTAAATAATAAATTTATGTGAACTTATTAGTATTATAATGAGATGTCAAATATCAAAAATCTTATTTTTTTGATATATCCAAAATATAAGAAGATAGTTTTTCATTCTCCATAAAATTACTTTTTAAAAAATTACTTCTTGCCCTTTGAACATCATTGCTTAACCACCATTTATTTGGATTCATGTATATTTTATTTAAAAATCGAGCAGCATCTTCACCTTTTTTAAATACAATATTATTTGCTATAAGTTCTTCAAAGTAATCTAAGTAATCATCATCTAAAAAATATGTTTCTTCATTCCAAATAATTACTGTCGGAACATTTGCTAAAAGAGATTGTACCCAAGGTGTAGATAAGTAATTTATTACAACTATCTCACATTTAGATATTAAATCGACTGCATTATTTTTTGTACTGTAATCAACTGTATTAACTTTATCTAAATGACTCTTTAAATAATAATTATCACTTATTGCATAATCGCTATATCTGTTGTCTTTTACATGAGGATGTCCTCTAAAATATACTTCTTTTAAATATTTTGTTTTTAGATTTGATAAAAAGTTTTCTGTCATTTTAAAATAAGCCTTAGAATTGTACATTCCTTGTTCACCATACATGGAAGAATGAAAAGGTGACTTATTAGATGCAACACTTGAAATAAATAAAATCTTTATATTTTTATTTTTTTTTCTTTTTGATTTCCATTTATACAAACTACCCACTGGTAAAACATCATAACTTTTATCAGTCCAACCAAGTGATAAATATTTGTCATATCTCCTATTTAAAAACCAAATAATATTTCCCATTAAATAATGCTGTAGTAAATTATGCTCATTGTAGTGCGTCTGTATATTTGTAATTGATGCACGTGCAGAAAAAAACTGCGCAGACTCTGAAGACGATTCTGAAATTATTGTCTTTAAATTAACAAATGAATTAACATTATTTTCATAAAATTTATTTATAAATGTAAAGTTTTCAATCCAGGTTTTGGGTGAAAAAAAATAAAGGGATTGAAAAAAATAATTATCAAATTCATCTCCATCATTAATTTTTTTTGAGATTATGACTCTTTTAGATGGTTCAATAGAAGTTTCTAAATATTTATAGTTAATATTATTAAGTATTTGAACTTTTCCAAAAGAAATAAGCATGAGTTTAATGTAATTTTGGTCACTGAAAATAGTTTCCACTAATAAAGTTGATGGGGATACTATTAACTTAAAAATTTTTGTTAATATTCGTCTGCAAAGAATTATGAATAATTGTTTTATACTTTTGTTACGAATTTTATTTAGCAAACCAGTTGTTTCTTTTTTTGAATTTTTACTATTTTCTCTAAAATCGAAATTTCTAATATTTTCATCTTGATTTAAAAAAAAAATTGTTAATAATTGCTCATACCCAATCTGACTATGCTGTGTAAGTTTACGATATTCATCATTATTTTCAGGTATACGAAAATGCTTAGGTGGCAAGGTATATAATTCATAATTACGATCCTCTTTTTGTTTAATTAATGCATACATAGATCTGCAATGATGAATATGCATTAAGACTTCTAAGCCAATAATTTTCTCCCAAAATTGAAGTGGATAATTTGTACTGTGAATTTCATTTAATCGCTCCGAAATTAAATAAATATATTTTTCATATAATTTTTTTTGTAAGTTATTCTCGTTTGAGAATTCTTCTCTTGATACTTTATAGATTGGTTCTAAATTAATTTTTGCACTGGGAAGATATTTTTTTATTTCTTCATATAATATGGGATCAGTAACAACATATTCGTCTTTATCTGATATTTTACTTAAGTAATAAGAAGAAAGTAAATATTTTTTACTTTTCATTGGATGAAGTTTCATTAATTAAGGATTTAATCTTTTCATTTAAATGAAGTAAGTGATTATCGATGTTTTCTGCATCTGAAATATCTGATATTTTCTTTTTTGTAAGTGTATTAAATCCCCTAAAGGCAAACTTACTTAATGCATGCAAGTAGTATTTCTTTTTTTCTGGATCTATATAAGCATAGGTTTTAATATTATCAAAAAAAGATGTAAGGTCAGACTCTTTTTGTATTTTATATATACCTGGTGCAAATTGATAAAATCTTTTACCAAACATAAGTACAGGTTTGTTTCTATGAAAGGATTCCCATCCAACTGAACCGGTTGCAGTAGCTACAGCAAGTGAATTATCTATCAGAGAATATGAGTTAATTTCCTCATTTAATAACTTAACATTACGATATGACAGTAGTTTATCATAAAAATCTTTTGATCTATTGTAACTTATTCTTGGATGCTCCTTAACGTATAAGTAACAATCACTTGGCATTTTTTTACTAATCATAGCTACAATTAATTCTTGGTTAACAAAATCTTCTGCCAATGGGGAGGTACTTAACTCGGGTTGATAATGTAATGGAAAATAAATAAATTTTTTTTCTAAATCAGGATTTACATCACACAAAGAGTTATAGTAGCTTTGCAAACTTTTTATTAACTTTGATTTGATTAGAATAAATTTTACAGTTCTAGTTATAAAATTGATAATTTTTTTTATTATTAAATAAAGAGAATTAAATCCGATAAGATGAAATAAACTCTTATTCTTAGCAGAATTGAAATGGCGGAACAAATTGTTTTTAAATGAATTATAATTATTAATAAAATATTTTTTTATTTCATCAAAATTTCGCTCTATTTTTACTTTCTGTGTAAATTGCTTTATCTCCTTAGCGGGCTTTAGCATATCATCTCTAAAATTTATAATTTCTCTTTTTAGAGAATTTGCTTCAATTCTTTTAGGATCCTCAAGTATCTGTTCATATTCATTTCTTATATCTTTTCCAACATCACTGATACTTTCGGTCATATGTATCATGATATGTCTCATTGGTCGCGATGGTAACTCATGAAACATTAATGTGTTTATGTTTAAATTTTTGCATACACAATAAATTATATAGTCAAAAACTTCATGGGGAATATTATCACTTATAAATAAAGAGATATTTTCTTTCTTTATTCTCCATAGCCAATATCTTAAATTTTTGTGGTAAAGATCTAATCTTTCAGAGTCAGTAAACTTATGGTTTACTCGATCCATCATCTTTAGTGATAAGTTTTCACAGTATTTAAATTCCTTTAGAATTGAGTTGGTCAAGGGAGGTATGTCGTCAAATAATAAATTATTATAATAATTTCCAAACTTAAGTTCTTCCCTCAAGTAATCTGATGGATAAATTTTGCCGTCACCAATATGTATAGTTTTGTTTACTTTAAATTCTGCCTTTACTCTTTCAATTATTGGATAATTGAATGGATATAAAAATCCTGAAAAGATTATATTCAAATTATTTTTCATGAAATTTATTATTTATATTTATTTTTTTAAAACTCTTCCTCCATCAATTTCATAAACTGAGTCACAATATTTGAGTGTGTTTAATCGATGAGTAATAATTAAAATTGTGATTTTCCCCTTTAAATCCTTCACTGAGTTCATAATATCTTGTTCTGTATGTTCGTCTAAAGCACTTGTAGCTTCGTCAAAAATTAAAATATTTGGCTGATTATAAAGTGCTCTTGCAATTCCAATTCTTTGTTTTTGACCTCCTGATATTTTATTTCCTAATTCTCCTACATCTGAATTTTCTTTATTTTTAAGTGTATTTATAAAATCCTCTAGTTTAGCTGATTTAATCGCTTTTCTTAATAATTCTTCAGAAATTTCAGCATCATCAACACCGAAAGCAATATTTCGTTTAATAGTATTATCAGTTAAATATATATCTTGCGGAACATATCCTATCGAATTTTGCCAGCGATTTTTATCATTGAACACATTAATATTATTCATGAGAATCTCACCTGAATTAGCTTTTAAGAGTCCAAGAAAAATATCGACTAATGTACTTTTTCCTGAACCACTAGGTCCGATTATTCCAACCATCTCACCTTTTGAAATATTTATACTTAAGTTTTTTAAAATTAGTTTACTTTCTCCCTCATGGCTAAAAGATATATTCTTAAGAGATATCTTTGATAATTCTAACTTTTGTGAACTTGATAAATTTTTATATTCTGTAATATCATGATCTAACAAAGCAAGTTCAGAATGAATAACGTTTATCGATGGTGATGCGAATCTTATGCTTTGAAGAGAAGAAATAATTCTATTTATTGATGGCATAACTCTAAACGCTGCAGCTGCAAAAAGTCCTATAGTTGTAATTGCAGCACTTAAATTGTCATCTTTATTAAGCATGAATGCAAATACAACAACTATGCAAATAACTCCAATAAACTCAATACCAATTCTTGGCATTTGTTGGAATGCCCCTTGGTTTCTTCCTACTAAAGAGTTTTTAAAATTATGAAAAGAAAATTGATCTATAAAAAAATTTTCTTTTCCAAGTACCTTTAAATCTTTTATGCCAAAAAGACTTTGTTGAATATGTTGTAGTCGAAACCTTTCATGAAACTGTCTTCTCTTTCCCCAATCAAGGATGTATGATTTAATTATTGAGTAATAAATTGCTGAGATTGTGGTAATTAAAATAATTACAATTATTGTTTGATATGGTTGTACATATAATAAAAGAGCGGATATTCCTATTAAGATAAATAGCTCAGATAATAAAGTTAATCCCGATAAAACTGTCCCGATTGTAAATTGGTTAACCTCAAAAGTTATATTCCTTATTAATTCAGATGAATTTTTTCTTAAATGAAAAGGGTATGACTGATATACATATTTTTTAAAAATTTTCCTTGAGACATACTCTAAAAGAGAGAAAGCAAAACTATTTTGTTTCCAAGCCAAAAAGAACATATAGATAGCCTTAAGAAAATATATAATTAGAATCAAGATTAAACTTGAAATAATTAGTTCGTTTTGACTGTATTGACTTAAGAAAAATAACTCTTCGTTTGATGAAATAAAAGTTTCTGTGGCATTCTTATCGACTAAAAATACTAACGCGGGAATAATCATTGCAATACTTAAAGTTTCCAATGCCATTCCAATAATCATTAAAAAAAGAATGTAAAAAAATTTATTTTGAAATTGAATTCCAAGAATTGAATAAATCTTATTAATCATTATTTTAATATTTATAATATTTTACAAACCAATCGGTAAATTTTTTTATTCCCTCTTCTATATCTGTTAGATTAATTTTACCTATCTCTTTTTCAAAATATGAATTATCAGATGAAGTATCAATCGCGTCTCCAGGCTGTGCTTTTACAAACTCCTTCTCAGCTTTGATGTTTAAACTTTTTTCGATTAATTCAATATATGTCATTAAATTCGTAGGTTTACTACTCCCTATATTATAAATTCTAAAAGGGGCACTACTTGATGACGGTTGCGGTTGATTTCCTGTCCAATCTTCATCTTTGCAGGGTATTTTATCATTTGCTTTGATAATTCCATCAGCAATATCTTCGACATATGTAAAATCTCTTGTTTGTTTCCCCTCATTAAATATTTGGATTGGCTTTCCTTCTAAAATATTCTTTGCAAAAATAAACAAAGCCATATCTGGGCGTGTCCATGGCCCGTAGACTGTAAAAAATCTTAGACCTGTAGTCGGCAGTTTATACAAATGGCTGTAGCTATGCGCCATAACTTCATTTGCTTTTTTTGTTGCCGCATAAAATTGTAAAGGGTGGTCTGCATTTCTTTTCTCAGAATAAGGAAGGTCAGTGTTTGCACCGTATACACTACTGGTACTCGCATAAGTAAAGTGATCAACATCGTAATGTCTGCATAACTCAAGAACATTTGTAAAAGCCACTAGATTATTTTGTACGTAAGCATGTGGATTTTCTATGGAATAACGGACACCTGGTGTAGCAGCCAAGTGTATCACTTTACTAATTTTTTCTTTTTTAAATATACGTTCAATTTTTTTTAATTCACAAAGATCTTCTTCAATAAAAGTAAAATTACCTTCTTTATTATTTTTAATTTGGTTTAATCTGGATTTTTTTAATTCTGGATCGTAATATTCATTCATATTATCAATACCCAAAATATCTTCGTTTCGTGACAACAATTTTTTCGTGACAAATAAACCTATAAAGCCTGCACAACCTGTTACTAAGATTCTCATAATGATTTTTTTTACTTAATACAAAAAAAGCCTTGAAAACAAACCCACTGAAAAACTGTGGTAATGTCCTCAAACCCAGCTCTTTTAAGCAAACCTAGATTTCCTGCAGTAGAAAACGGCTCGAGTACACCTTTTAGTGATCTTTGCTTATGAACGATTTCTTTTTCAGTATAACCCTGCATAATTTTAAAATCTTGGTATATTGATGAGTATATATCTTGATATCTAGCATCTGGCCCTCTAATTTTTTCAAATAATAAAAATGCTCCACCCCAGTTCAAAGAATTATAAATTTTATTTATAACCTCTTGTCTCTTTTTGGGACTAATAAACTGATTTGTGTAATAACTAATAATTAAGTCAGATTTTTTTAATTTCACTTTTTCAATTTCATTATTAATAAACTTTACATTTTTTATTTTGCTTTTATTTTCTTTTTTGGCTTGAATAATCATTTGTTTAACAGGGTCAATACCTATGAATGAAATATTTTTTTTATTTTTATGACGTTGTGATATTTTGCTAAGAAGTGTACCAGTTGAACATCCGATATCATAGCAAGTAGATTTCTCGTTTAAAAAAAAGTCACTTATACTGAGTATAATCTCATGACCTTCCTCATACATTGGCACCGAAGTTTTAACATGTTTTGAAAATTTATTTGCTACATTATTTCCAAACGTCCACGAAGCATTTTGTGCACTTATATTATCTCCAGCATTTATTGTTTTTTTCTTCATGAGTTAGATCTTATAGGAACAAAAATTATTAAGCAATTTAATTCCCGATTTTGCACTTTTCTCAGGATGAAATTGCACTCCAAAAATATTATCTTTCTCAATTGATGTGATTATTTTTTTTCTATTTAAAGTTATTGATGATGAATAATTTTTTTGACGATTATCTACCAGACAAAATGAGTGAGCAAAGTAAAAGGTGTTTTTACTTTTTTTATCAAAAATTTTACTGTTTCTAGTACTAACGTTATGCCATCCAATGTTCGGAACTATCTTAATATATTTATCAAGCTTTTCTATTTTGCCATCAAATATATTAAGTCCCTTAATATTTTTTGACTCTTCACTTTCACTGAACATAAGTTGAAAGCCAACACAAATACCTAAAAACATTCTTTTTCTATCAATATGATTCATAATATATTTGTCTAACTTTGTTTTTCGTAACTTTTTTGCTACAGTTCCGAAGTCTCCCACGCCAGGTAGGATAAGATGTGAAATATCATTCTTTACTGGCTTATCAATTAAAATATATTCATGCCCACAAAATTTAATTGCATTAATTATTGAATGATAATTAGCATGACCGGCATTGATAATACCTATTTTAACCACGAATTTGATACCCTTTATTTGATAATTTACGTTTCAATTTCTTAGGATCAGTTTCGGAATAGTGGAAAATTGAACTGATTGAAATTGCATCGATTGAGGTTTCTTCAAATAGTTCTATAATATTTTGCACAGATCCTATTCCACCTGAGGCAATTATTGGAACATTGACATTTTGTTCTAGTCGTTTATAGAATTCTATATCTAATCCATTTTTCTTACCGTCATTATCTATAACTGTAGCAAGAATTTCTCCAGCACCCATTGAACACGCCGTTGAAGCCCAATCAAGAGCATCCAAAGTTGTTTTTTCTCTTCCGTAGTCAGTTAATACTTCCCATCCTTGTTGTCTCCTTTTACAATCTAGCTGTAAAACAACAGCCTGTGATCCGTAAAGTTTGGCTATATCTCCAATAATTTTAGGATTTTCTACAGCAGAAGTATTTATAACTATTTTATCAGCCCCGTGATCAAATAAAATTTTAGCATCTTTGACACTTCGTATACCACCTCCTGCAGTCAAAGGTATAAATATATTTTTAGCAACCTCTGGTAGCAAATCTACAATATGATTTCGGTTATACAATGAAGCTACACAATCTAAATATATGATCTCGTCGATATTCTTTTTGTAGTAGTCAACTGCAAATTCAATGGGTTTTCCTACTTTTCTAACACCTTCAAATTCAATACCTTTGATAACGTGACCAGACTTAATATCAATCTTAGCAATTATCCTTTTCATAGGAAATGTAGATTTTTTTGTTTATCTTTTTTATTGTGAAACAGACCTTTTGTATCAAGAATTATTTTAGAATTTTTCAAAATAGTATTCCATGAAATATTGTCATGATCTGTAAGTATTACGACTATATCTGAATTATTTATATTTAATTTAGATATCTTAGTTGAGTTAATTTTTTTTAATCTTCTATTATTATCAATTGTAATAGATGAAATATAAGGATCATGATAATTAATATTAGCACCAGCTTCGAGTAAGAGTGATATAACTTTCATTGATGGAGACTCTCTTACATCAGCAACATTCTTTTTATATGCAACGCCAACTATAAAACAATTGCTATTTTTTATGCTTTTAGAACTTTTGTTCAAATGTGAGGAAATTTTTTCAAAAACATAGTTGGGCATATTCTGATTTATATCCGTAGATAAATCAATAAATCTACTAAAATAGTTTTTCGTCTTAGCCTTCCATGATAGATACATTGGATCTAATGGAATACAATGCCCACCCGTTCCTGGGCCTGGCAGAAACTTTGAATACCCAAATGGCTTTGTTGAACAGCCTTTTATCACATTCCATATATCTATGTTAAGTTTATCACTGATCATCATCATTTCGTTCACCAATGCAATATTTGTTTGCCTGTAAATATTTTCTACAAGCTTAACCATTTCTGCCTCCTCACAACTTTTCATTAAAATTGTTTCATCGCAAATGTGAGAATAGATCATATCTGCTAATTTGAGACTTTCTTTGTTCATTCCACCAATGACTTTGGGTGTATTTTTAATGCCAAATTTTTTATTGCCCGGATCGACGCGCTCTGGTGAATAGGCAATATATTGGAAAGAATTTCTTTTCTTGTCATTTAATTTATCAAATACAAGTTCTTTAGTTGTGCCGGGAAATGAAGTGCTTTCTAAAATTACCACGGTATTCGACTTTGCATTTTCTTTAATTAAAGCAACGCATGAATTAATATATTGCATGTCTGGCTCAAAACTATCGTTAAGGGGTGTTGGTACACAAATTATAATAACGTCTGAATCTCCTAGAAGTTTGGCATCACTTTTTACATTTAATCTTTCATTATTAATAAATTTTTTTATTTTTTTTATTGATACCTCAGAGATATCTGTTTTTGAATTTTTAATCTGATAAATTTTGTCTTCTGAAGTATCAAAACCATTAACATTAAAACCAGCGTTACAGAATGCATTTACTAGAGGAAGACCTACGTATCCTAAGCCCATTATACAGATAGTAGCTTTTTTATTTTTTATTTTTTTTATTATATCTTTTTGCTTCATAGCTTTTTTAATATTAGTTTTAATAACTGAAGATCTCTTTTTGTATCAAGGTTTAGATCCTGATTTGCTGGCATAATATAAGGTAGGGTTTTAGAAAAAAAAGATTTTTTTCTCATAAATATTTTAGTCTTTATAAGGTAAATTGCACCGTTCAATTTATACGCTTGAGGAAGGGTCTGTCTTGATGTTTCACTACTCTTGCCTTTAATGAAAGATACAAGAGAATTATTTTTTATTTTTTTTATTTTATATGGATGAGGTTCATCTAATTCTACCACTGAAACTAATGAGTCATATTTTTTTTTATTTCTTTCTAATAACCTGATTGCTTTATCAATATGATAAGTTGTACGGAGTGGTGATGTTGGCTGTAGTAATAAAATATATTCTGGAAGATTTTTTTTATAATTATTAATAATATCCATTACTACGTCTATAGTTGTAGTTTTATCTTCACTAAGAGACTCTTTTCTTTTTACAAATTTTACTTTTGGATATTTTTTATTTAAGTTAAGTATTTTTATGTCATTCGAAGAAACTATTATATCACTTAGATAACTAGATTTTAATGTCTCTTGTATTGTGTATTCTATAATACGTTTACCCTTGATTATAAGTTTATTTTTATTTTTTAATCTTTTAGAGCCTGCTCTAGCAGGAATAATCGCAAGGTACTCAGAATTATATTTAGACATTATTAATATGTAATTACTTTATTAATGTCAAATTGAAGATTTTCCAATATTTTAACTATTTTTTTTCCTGAGGTGCCATCACCATATATTTTTTGTGGTTTAAAATTCTTTTTCTTAATTTGTAAATCTATTTTTTTATTAATTGCACTAATTTCGAATCTTGATCGAATAACATTATTTCCAATTTCCCTATTGTTTTGCCTATCGCCTACAATGACAGCTGGTATACCAAGTTGTGAGCCTTCTCTTATAAAAGAACTGCTATTTCCAACTAAACATATTGAATTTGAGAGTAATGTAACGTAATTTTCCGGACTAATATTTATTATAAATGAAAAGTTATTCATTTTTCTTGTTTCTCTATAATCCCTTATAGTTTTTGCCAATATATCATTGCCGGCGTCTGCATTTGGCCAAAAAAGAACTATTTGTTCAGATCTTAATAATAAAGACTCAAGAAATATTTTTGCATTTATTGCATTTTCCTTGGTTGATGTACTAAGTGGATGATTAATGGCTACAATATATGGTTTTTTCGAATTAAGAATATTTCCTGTTCCATATATTTCTTGCTCAAAATTTTTATGAATTCTTTTATGTTTACTATTAACTAAATCCATTGATGGACATCCAGTCAAAAAAATTCTTCTTTTTTCTTCTCCAAGTTTGATCAATCTTTGCTTACTTTTTTTAGTAGTAGCAAAGTGATAATGAGATAGCTTAGTAATAGCATGTCTAACATTTTCGTCTAAATTTCCACTTACCTCTCCGCCTTGGATATGACCCAATGGTATGTTCATATATGTTGCAGCAATTGCGGTTGCAAGGGTTTCGTATCTATCTCCAACTGTTAAAACGAAATCCGGTTTCAGTTTTTCAAAAGCAGATGACAGTTCAATAATACCTATACCAGTAGATTTGGCCTGAATAATTTCACTTCCTCCATCTAACAAGTAAAAAGCCTTTGCGGACACTTTTAAATTGTCTTTTCTTAAATTTTTTTCTAATTCACCATATTTATAAACTAGAGAAGATCCAGAGAGGACTATTTGAAGCTTAAGTTTTTTTGATTTATTCGCTGCTACTAAAAAATATTTTATTCGCGCATAATTAGCTCGATTTGTAATTACAACAGCTATTTTTTTCATACTAATGATGATTTAAACTAAATATAGTTTTTATTCAACATATAGGTTATTTATAGTGAATATAATCAAGGTTATAATTATGTGTGGGTTTCATGGCGTATTTTACAACAGTAATGATGTAGTTTATGAAAATAATGAATTTTCATCATTATATCATCGTGGTCCTGATGATTTCCAACGCAAAAAAATAAATAGATTAAGTTTAAATTTTTTTAGATTGAAAATATTAGGTGGTGATTTTGGATCTCAACCAATGACTTCTAAATCAGATATATGGTCAATTGCATTTAATGGTGAAATTTATAATTATAAAGAGCTTGCTAGAGAAATGGGGCAAGATAACTTAATAGACAAAGGAGATACAAAAGTATTAATTGAGTATATAGATAAGTATGGGCTTGATAATATCCATAAGATCAATGGAATGTTCGCAATTGTGCTGTATAATCATATTACTGAAAAATTATACCTTATAAGAGATAGATTTGGTATTAAACCATTATATTATCAGTTTAAAGATGGAAATTTAATTTTTGCGTCAGAAATTAAATCTTTGATTGAAAAAAAAATTTCAAAAAAAGAAATAGACAGTTACATAAAAAGTGGGAAATACCCGTCTAATACTTCAACATTTTACAAAGATATTTTTGAAATTAGACCAGGAACAATATGTGAAATTAATGGAGAGAATATTAGTGAACATATTTATTATTCTTTAGGTAATATTATTAAAAATAGTGAGGAAACAAGTGATCTTGATTATTATGAAAAACTTTTAGAACGCGCTATAGAAATAAGATTAAGATCAGATGTTCCGATAAGTCTTCATTTTTCTGGAGGAGTTGATAGCACTGCTCTTTTAATTAAAGTTAAGGAAGTGGCGGGCTGGGATTATCCAATTGGAATATTCAATTTAAAATATAAGGGCTTTGAACAATTAGATAATGAATTTGCTAAGCAAATTTGTGATCGGTTAAAACTTGAACTGAATGAGGTCGAATTAGACCCATATGAAGTGCCAGAACTTGCAATGGAACTTCAATATTTTCAAGATGAGCCGTATGGAGGTATACCCTCAATTTCTATGTATAAATTAAATCAAATTGAACGAGATCTTGGTTATGTTGTAACTCTTGAAGGGCAAGGGGGAGATGAGGTTTTTGGAGGTTATTTATCTCATATTTATCTCGCCATAAAAGATATGCAGGATACCAAGGATGAAAATACAAAAACAATAAATAATCTGCTAAAATTAATAAATAAAACAAATCAAGAAGTTATTGATATTGCTGACAGATTTATAGAAAGTGGTTTTTCTGCACATACAGACCTTACTAATCAGAGAAATATTAATAACAAAAAAATAAAAAAGAATAATAGTTGGCTCCAAACTGTTCAATTACACGACATAATTAATAACAAAATACCAAGAACAATGAGATTTCATGATAGAATTTCTGCTGCATGTTCAAGAGAATTGAGATTCCCACTTTTAGATTTTAATGTAATAGAATACAGTTTAAAATTGAGCAATGAATTTAAAATGAAAGATGGTATCCCTAAGTACCCGTTAAAAAACATAATTAATAAGCATCTACCAAATCATTTATTTAACAAGAAAAAAAGAGCTGATAGTTCACCACAAACATTCTGGTTACAAAATCATCTTAGAGATTGGTCATATTCTAATCTCAATCAGCTTAAGCAAAAAAATATAATTCCCGATAATTATATAGATGAAGCCATTCGAGATCTTGATGATAAAAAACTATCTAATTCATTTCATATATGGCAATTAATAAATGTTAACTTAATGTATTTGAGCTAAACTATTTATTCTTTGCCACTTTAAATACGAAAATACTCTAAATTCAAAATTACTGCTTGAAATTTTTTTATTTTTATCTTTTTCAAGATAATTCTTTTTTAATTCATCAATATTAACGAGGTTATTTAAGCCTTGTTCTGACTGTAAAAGGTCTAAAAATTCTTCTCTAACTAATTTTTCCATGAAATAACTATCACTTCCTGGGCGGGCACTTTTTGTTTTTCGGTTTATAATCGAATTAGGCAAATTTTTTGATAAAGAACTCCTTAATATGAATTTATTCAATCCTGATTGCATAAATTTTTTTGAGTCAATTGAAAAAATATATTCAACTAATTTGTGATCTAAAAATGGAACTCTTGCCTCAATACTATTTCCCATTGAATTTCGATCCTCCATACGCAATACGTAAGGTAAGTCTCTTTTAAAAATATGGTCAATGAGGCTTTGTTTTAGGGTGGATTGCTTTACGTCATATTTTTCTAAATTATATCTTTGTTGAAAAATTGGGTTATTCACAAAGTCATCATTAAAAAAGGGACTTAAATGAGACTCATTGTCACTAAGCTTATGATTTAATTTTTCTTTAAATCCAGCATAACTTTCTTTTAATTCATTTTTGGATACTCCCGTAAACTCAACGCTTTCGTCAAAAATTGTATTAAGCTCATCAATATTTTTATTTTTTTCTAGATCATGGATATAAGGAAAAATCATTCTACGATATCCCGCTAGTACTTCGTCAGCCCCCTCTCCAACCATCAAAACCTTAAAATTTTCTTTTTTGATCTCTTGTCTTAATAAAAAATGATAGTAAATGCTTGAAGAATGAAATGGCTCATCATGATAAAAAAGAATTTTACCAAAAGTATCCACTGAATTTGTTTTTGATAAATTGAGATAGCTATGATCAATTCCATATTCCTTAACAGCCTTGTCTATCCAGATAGACTCATCGACAGTAAATGGTGGAATTATGCTAAAAGCTTTCATGTAGTTCTCATTCATCTTATTTTGAACAGACAATGAAGTTATTGCATTTGAGTCTATTCCTCCGCTTAAGGCAAAGGCAATTGGTACATCAGATCTTAAATGTAGATTTATAGTTTTAGAAAATATATCTAAGAATTCTTCCTCATTAAATTTTTTTTCGTCTGATTGCTCTAGTTTCCAATAATTTTTTTTTCTAAATTCACTCTTTGTTAATTCTAAATACTCACCTGATTTAAGTGACGTAATATTTTCGTAAAAGGTTTCGCTGCTATCATCCAAGAAACCTCTGGCTAAATATTTAATTACAGCTGATTTATTTTCTGATTTATTTTTATTAATCGCGATAATATCTTTTATCTCTGATGATACAATAAATTGACTTTCATATTTACAATAATAAAGTGGCTTTATTCCAAATCTGTCTCTGAAAGCAAAAAATTTCTTTTTGTTTGAGTCCCAAATACAAAAAGAAAACATTCCTTGCAACTTGTTTACACAATTTTCATTCCATTCCTCGTAGCATTTCATTACTACTTCTGTATCGCCAGTTGTATAAAATTGATAACCAAGACCTTTTAATTCATCACGCAGCTCTTTAAAATTATAAATTTCACCATTGAATACCAAATAAATATTTTTATTTCTATTAACAAATGGTTGATGGGATCTTTCACTAAGGTCTTGTATTGATAATCTTCTAAAATAAAAATAAAAATTCTCTCCTAAGATCGATCTTTGGTTGTCTGGTCCTCTATGGGCCGATAAAGAGTCCAAAATCTCTGTATAATTTCTTATTTCATGATTAAAATCAATTACACATAAGAAACCGCACACTATTTTTTACTATCAATGTAATCGTGATACTTAAATCTAAAGTCTACAGAGTCAAAACTTTCTTTTTTTCCACTTAATATAAGGGACCTAAATGATTTAGCCGAAATTTTTTTACCTGTATATCTACCAATACAATAAATACCACCCTTTCTTGTCGGGCCAGTTATTGGATAAGATGTAGTTAAGATTGGCATCCAACCATGTTTAATCATCATCAACTCAAGGGAGTTTTTAGAAAAATATCTATGATGATTATGATTAAAATAATTTCTTGAGTTTGATTGGGGATCACCTCTTGCCTCTAAAACCAATAAAGCATTTTTCTTAGAACTTTTTTCACATTTAGATAAAACTTTGTTAGGATCATAACAATGTTCTAATGAGCCCATTATAATAATTAAGTCATAATAATTTTTTTTTATTTGCATATCCTCAGCTTGCAAACATTCAACGGGTAATTTTAAATTATATTTTCCATAATTCACAAAGTGAAAATCAGGATCATTTCCCTCACAATTCCAACCTTTTTTCAAAAATGGTTTTAGCATAGTGCCGATGCCAGACCCGACATCAATCATATTTCCAGATTTTGAATTATATTTTTTTAAAAATTGAAAAAGTTTTTTTCCTCTACTTTCCTGATCCTTGATGAATGTTGGACTTGGAATAATATCATTAAAAATTATTTTTCTATAATATTCGGAATAGAAAAGTTGGTAAAAGCGTTTATTAAACTTATATTTTTGAAAAAGAAACCCACAAACGTTGCAACAACATACTGGCAAAATACCAAACCTATCATTATTCCAAGATATTTTTTCTCTTATAACTTTATTATCATATGAGCCACAAACATCACACTTAGCTTCCTTAGCGACGAAGTTTTCTTTACTTCCGACAAATTTAAGGTATTTTTTGATAAAGTTGGGGTTTTTATCCATACAAAATTATTCCCATACTTTGTGCTTTAAAGTCCACTTTCCTTTTATTTTAGACCATAGGTGTGGAGATCTTGCGGCATTGATTAATCTCCAAAATAATTTTTCATCAATTCTCATATATTCTAAAATTTCTTGAAAGTATTTGTTTGGAAATTCACCATCATATTTCTTTACTAAATCTATACCTTCATCCCTTGTCAATAACCCATTTCTTATTTCTTGGGCAGTATCCATGGTTGCTCTTCCAAGCCCGAATTTAATAAAAGATGTATAATAATGAAAACCATCAATTCTGTCGTCTAATGAAGCATATTTACTGTAAGTCCCTTCTGTCCGCTCTGGATTTGGAATAAAACCTGTCTTATCTACAGCATAATAAAATACTTCTTGAGGATTCCATTTGAGATAATAACCAAGAAATTTATAATTTAACTTGAATTTTTTAAGATCTGACTCAAAAATTGGTAGATACCAAAATAAATCAGAAAGTGGAATTTTATGTTTTTTTACTAATTCTTTTACTGAAACTCCACCTAAATAAATTTCATTTAAATTATTTTTTGATACAAAATATTTTTTGTCAAAACCGCTTTTTTTTGAGTCCTTTATTGGATCAGTGGATCCGTATTCAAATGGGCTCTCACCATGAAATACTAGTCCTATATTAAATCTTTTTGCAACTTTAAGAGCAGCATATCTTTGACCAAACACAAAGGGTTGGAATGGGTGAAGTAGATTTTTAAATGCTAAATTAGTAAGTTTTCTATGGGTTTCTATACTTGGAGTTATAAGAATATTATCCACATTATCTAACCATGAAGCATGATTTTTTTTTCCAATGTCCGTATATATATGAGGTGCCCAAGTTACTGTAAGAGGATTCATGCCATATTTTTCTTTAAGTATATGACTAGTAAATCTGCTATCTTTTCCCCCACTTCCGGGAACAATACAATCATATTCACTACTACTCTTTGATCTATATTTGTTGCATAGTTCTATTAATTCTTTTTCTCTTTTATCCCAATCAATTTTATTGTCTTTTACAATAGAAAACTGACAAGCTGCACATAGTCCTTCTTTATTGAATGCATCAGTTGGTTTATATGCATTAACTTTATATTTCATCTCGCCAACTGGAACCGGCCTTTGATTTGACATTGTGCATCTTGTACAAAATTGAACTTTTGGCGGTAAACCATATTTTGTTTTCATATTTATTATTTTATTAGTTTCTTTTTTGAAAAATTATGCGCATAGAGTTTGATAATTCACTTTTATCAACGAATTGTTGTAGTATATTACTAAATTTATTTAGTTTTTCTACTAAGTCAAAATTTTCATTGCTACTTAATGCCTGAAGACAATCTTTTACATCAAGCCCATAGTATTCAATAGATTTAACTCTGAAATTAGTTTTTTTTGCAATATAATTTAGCGATTTTCTATTAAAAAAACAAATATGATCAAAAACTGCTAGCGCATTGTGATTAGCGCCCAAGAAATTTGTAGATAAAGATCTTATGTTTGGAGTATATGCGAGAAGATACCCATTTTTTTTTAATTTTTTATTAGCTATTTTTAAAGTTTCAACAGGATTGTGAAAATGCTCAATACTATCAAACATTGTTATCAAATCGAAAGATTTGTCCTTTTCAGCATCGATATCATTGTTTGATACATTTAATGATCTATCTTTACAAAAATTAACTGCATTCAAATCTAAGTCAATTCCTTTAGCTTTGATTTTTTTATCCCGAAGTAAGTCAATAAAATAGCCACAACCACACCCATAATCTAAAACTTTGAAGTCCTTAGTTATTTTGCCGATCTTATCTTTTATGTAGTTTAACCTCTCATTTGCAAATTGCATTTTTCTATAATTAAATGTTTTTACCATCTCTCTGTGGAAATCTTTATATCTAAGAGGGTTATTTGAAAAAAAATCTGACTTTTGAAATTTTTTTAAATCAATATTTGAAAATATTATCTCACAATTTGTACATTCATAAAGTTTATACTTTTTCCATGATAAAAATAATTTTTTAGTCTTACTTTTACAAATCAAACAATTCTGAACTTCTTTTTGATCAAGATATTTTTTGTACTTCTTATAATATTCATTTCTATTGTTGATCATCGAAGCATAAAAACTTTTGCTTCTCAACTTAGAAAAATCTATATCAAAATATTTAGTATTCTCGAAATATTTCTCAATTTCATAAATATTATTTTTATTTTGTGACTTCATATATTTTTAATTTCTTAAATTAAAATTAATCCATGTGAAATATATCTCTTGTATAAATCTTATGCTTAACATCGTTTAAACTCTTATGCATTCTATTAGCGATTATTAAATCACTTTTTTTCTTAAATTTATTTAAGTCACGAATTACCGTAGAACTAAAAAATGAGTCTTTTTCTATCAAAGGCTCATATACTAATAAATTTAAACCTTTCGCATTAAGTCTTTTCATAACACCTTGAACAGCACTCATTCTGAAATTATCTGATCCTTCTTTCATGGTAAGGCGAAATATTCCTATAGTCTTATCTTTTTTTTCATCAACTAGATTAAATATGCTCTTTGCAATTTGATCTTTACGAGTTGTATTTGCGTCTACAATGGCTCGAATAATATTATTCGGAACCATATCATAGTTTGCTAATAGCTGTTGAGTGTCTTTTGGCAAACAATATCCACCGTAGCCGAACGATGGATTATTATAATAATTACCTATTCTTGGATCTGAAGATACTCCTTTAATTACATCAAAAGTAGAAATATCATGCGCTTCGCAATAACTGTCCAATTCATTAAAAAAGGCGACTCTCATTGCCAAGTAAGTATTGGCAAAAAGCTTAACAGCTTCAGCTTCAGATGATTTCATTAATATTACAGGAATTTCATCTTTTGTTTTTTCTGCACAATCTAAAAGCAAATTCGCAAATTGCTTTCCTATTTCAGACTTATTACCAACAACTATTCTTGAAGGGTATAAATTATCAATTAATGCCTTTCCCTCTCTTAAGAATTCTGGGGAAAAAGTGATTGATTTAATGTTATACCTTTCACGAGCCTGAACAGTATATCCCAATGGGATTGTAGATTTTATAATAATCTTAGTATCTATTTTCTTTCTTGAAATTTCTTCTATTGCATTGTTTACAGAAGACGTATCGAATTGATTATTTTTTTCATCGTAATTGGTTGGTGTACAAATAATTGTAAAATCAAAGTTTTGATTATCAGGAATTGAACTATCAACTTTAAATATTGATGGATTTTCTCTTAAAAATTTTTCTATATCGTTATCTTTTATTGGAGATATACCATTCTTAATTTTATCAATTTTATATTGATCAATATCAATGCCATATACTTCGTGACCTTTCTTTGCAAATAGACAAGCTAATGAAAGGCCCACATACCCAAGGCCGAGAACCATAATTTTCATGTTTTAAGAATAGGTTTGTTAAACAGATTTAACAATGATTAAAAATATTAAATTAAATGAAATGACTTTTTCACGTTTAGTAGACCTGGCAATGTCCTACTCTCCCATGCCTTAAGACAAAGTACCATCGGCGCTGGAGCCCTTAACGTTCGAGTTCGAAATGGGAT
>MDTA01216485.1_pt1 | contig 19947 bp, 21 predicted proteins | sample 811151 | NCBI WGS metagenome assembly MDTA01 (sample SAMN05326648, study PRJNA326480) | marine metagenome | isolation source: seawater | place: Indian Ocean: South | collected 2010 | reverse complement strand
TTATCATCGAATACGATGGTACAAATTTTTTAGGCTGGCAAGTTCAAAAATCAGGAAGGACCGTTCAGGGTGAAATTGAGTTCGCGTTAAGAAAAATTTTTAATACGAATAAAATTTCTTTGATTGCATCAGGAAGAACTGATTCGGGCGTGCATGCAAAGGCGCAGCATGCTAATATTAAATTAACGACTGATATGGATACGAAACAAATTCAAAAAGCAATAAATGGTAATATAGGTAAAGATGTTTATGTAAAAATATGTGAATTTGTTAATGAAAATTTCCATGCTCGTTTTAATGCCAAAATTAGAGAGTATCGTTATTTTATTACAGATAAATATTCGCCACTAAACAGGAATAAAGAATGGTGCTATTTATACGATTTGGATAAAGAATTATTAAAAAAGTGCTCAGATTTAATTATAGGAGAACATAATTTTTCCCGTTTTTGTAAAGCAAGCTCTGATGTCAAAAGTAAAATATGTCACATATACGAATCAGAATGGAATTTTAATCATGGATCTGGAAATTATGTTATTAAAGCAAATAGATATTTACAGCACATGGTTAGATATTTAGTTGGTACTATGCTAGAGGTAAGTCGAGGAAGGTATAGTATCACTCAGTTTAAATCGCTCTTGAATGATAAAAATGATGATATTATGGTTTTTAGAGCGCCTGCAAATGGGTTATTTTTATGGAATGTGATCTATGATTAATAAAATATATGTCTTAATATTAATATTTTTTTCTGCCTTTATAATATGTCAAGATCAATACGAAAATATAGATCTTTCTCGAAAAAATGCAATTTCAAATGCTGTTGAAAAAGTATCGCCGTCGGTGGTAGGTATTCATGTTACACAACTTAAGCGACAGAGATCAAGAAATCTTATAGATCCTTTTTGGGGAGGTTTTTTTCCACATACTCGCACATATAAAGTAGAGAGTATGGGGTCTGGATTAATAGTGTCCACGGATGGTTATATTGTTACTAACTCTCATGTTACAGAAGATGCTCATGAAATTATAGTCACTTTGGCAGGTGGTAGTCAGTATGATGCAACCATAATCGGACAAGATGAACTTACGGATATTGCCCTTCTTAAAATCGATATAACTGGTTTTTCTCATGCTGTTTTAGGAAATTCGGATAATTTAATTGTTGGTGAGTGGGCAATAGCTATAGGAAACCCTCTTGGACTTTTTGATGTATCAAATAAACCAACAGCTTCATTGGGAATTATAAGTGGTTTGCACATGGATTTTGGCCTCAAAGAATCTGGTAGTGTCTATCAGGATATGATTCAGACAGATGCTTCAATAAATCAAGGTAATAGTGGTGGACCGCTGGTAAACTCACTTGGTGAAATTATAGGAATAAACACATTTATAATGACTGGTAATACATATAATCATGGATCTATAGGTATTGGATTTGCTATACCTATTAATATGGTAAAAGAGATTACTGAAGAGCTTAAACATCATGGTAGAATTGAGCGTAATTTTACAACAGGTGTGCATGTACAAAAGATCGATCCATATATTCAACGCTATTTAAAACTTCCCACGAAGAAAGGCGTCATTGTTACAGATGTAGAAAAAAATTCTGCTGGCTCTTTTGCCGGAATAGAAATTGGTGATGTAATATTAGAAGTTAACGAAAGACTTATAAATAGTAGAGATGATATATTAAGAGTAATAGACGAGGGATTGTTGAAAGTGGGAGATGAAATTCAATTAAAAATTTTACGCGATGATGAAGTTAAATATTTTTCATTAAAATTAGCAGAAAGAAAATGATTGATCGTTATAACACTCCAGAAATGAAACAAATATGGTCTGACCATAATAGATTTGGGATATGGAAAAAAGTAGAATTAACAGTTACAGAAGTTTTGTGTGAAAAAGGTATTGTTCCAAAAAAATCATGGGAAATAATTAAAGAAAAAGCGAACTTTGATGTGGCCAGAGTTTTAGAAATTGAAAAAGAAACAAGACATGATGTAATTGCATTTTTAACCAATATGGCTGAATATATTGGTCCTGATTCTAGATTTGTTCATATGGGTATGACTTCATCAGATTTATTAGATACATCTCTAGCGATACAATGTCGTGAATCTGGTATAATTATTCTTGAAAAATTAAAAAAATTTCATCGTGTATTGAGGAAAAGAGCTTTAGAATTTAAATATTCCTTTCAAATGGGAAGATCACATGGAATTCATGCAGAACCAATTACATTTGGATTAAAGCTTGCTATGTGGAGTGAAGAGTTAAAACGAAATATTATTCGATGGGAACGAGCTATTGATGCTATTTCTATTGGTCAAATATCTGGGGCGGTCGGAACTTATCAGCATATTGATCCAGATGTAGAGATTGAAGTTTGTAAGAGACTCAATTTAACTGCCGCTACTATATCTAACCAAGTTGTACAGAGGGATGGTCATGCTGAATATTTAAGTACATTATCTGTCATTGGTGCTACTTTAGAAAAGATTGCAATTGAAATTAGACACTTGCAACGCACAGAAGTCTTAGAGGCAGAAGAATACTTTCAAAAAGGACAAAAAGGATCATCAGCAATGCCACACAAGAGAAATCCAATTGTAACAGAGAGGATTACAGGAATGGCTAGATTACTTAGAGGAAATGCTCATGTCGGTACTGAAAATGTCGCGCTTTGGCATGAAAGAGATATTTCCCATTCATCAGTGGAACGAATAATTTTACCTGATTCTACAACAATTATGGATTACAGCCTTAATAAAATGATAAATTTAATTGATAATTTATTGGTTTATCCTGATAACATGATGAAAAACATCAATTTGACTTGTGGTTTAATTTATAGTCAAGAAGTATTACTATTTCTTATAAAAAAGGGATTAACTAGGGAGAAAGCTTATCATTTGGTACAGAAAAATGCAATGAGAGTATGGAACGAGAGAATTGATTTTAAGGATGTATTACTTGCTGATAAAGAGATTTCGAATTTGTTGAAAAGAGAAGATTTAGACAAACTATTTGATTTAGAAAAAATAAAAATTAATGTTGATAAAATATTTAAAAGGATAGGACTTAATTGAAAAAAATAGAAGAACAGCTAAATAAAACATTGGATGTATTTGAGCATACTAAATTTGGATCACCGTATAAGGGAAAAGTTAGAGATGTATATGATTTAGGTGATAAGTTATTGATGATCACATCTGATCGAGTAAGTGCATTTGATCGTGTATTAAGCACGATCCCTTTCAAAGGTGAAATTTTAAACAGAGTAGCTAATTTTTGGTTTGAAAAAACTGGGAACGAAATACCGAATCATGTTATCGATACTCCTGATCCTCAAGTTTTGATTGCCAAAAAAACAAAACCATTACCTGTTGAGATTATAGTTAGAGGATACATTACTGGTAGTTTATGGCGAGATTACAGTCAAGGCACTCATACAAAATATGATATTTCTTTTCCTCAAAATATGGTAAAAGATCAAAAGTTTGACAAACCAATTATTACTCCGACAACAAAAGCTGAATATGGAAAACATGATGAAGCGATATCTAAAAAAGAAATTATCAATGGCTTAGTAAACTTAGATGTTTACGAAAAAGCAGAAAGGTATGCATTAAGATTATTTGAATTAGGTCAAGCTTGGGCTGAAAAAAAAGGATTAATTTTAGTTGATACTAAATACGAATTTGGAATGGTTGATGGTGAGTTAATATTAGTTGATGAAGTCCATACTCCCGATTCAAGTAGATATTGGATTGCATCGGGGTATGAAGAGCGTTTTTCTAAAGGAATCTCACAAAAAATGTTAGATAAAGAAAATATAAGAAAGTGGTTGTTAGAAAGAGGATATTCAGGCGAGGGTAAACCTCCTGTTATTTCTGATGAAATTAGAGTACAATTATCTGAAAGATATATCGAACTTTATAATAAGTTAACAGGAAATGATTTTAACATACAGACAGGATCAGTCAAAGAAAGAATTTTAAATAATTTAATAAAAGCAGGTTATCTTAAATGATAGCTAATGAGGGAAAAATTATTTTAATACCTAGTTCTATTTTATTATTAATATTGGGTTTTTTATCATTAATAAGTGATAATTATATTTTAAAATTCTTTTTCACAATAAACTTCTTGTTTGTTCTATTTAGTTTATATTTTTTTCGTGATCCAATTCGTAATTTACCTAAAGAAAAAACAAAATTCGTATCGCCTGCAGATGGTAAGATAATTCAAATAATTGATTTAAATGATTCTGAAATAGGTAGTGCTATTCAGATCTCGATTTTTTTATCTGTTTTCAATGTCCATAAGCAAGTTGTTCCAATGAATGCTAAAATAATATATTCAAAATACAATGAAGGTAAATTCCTAGCTGCATGGAATGAGAAGGCTTCAAAAGATAATGAGCAAACAGAAATTTTGTTTGAAACAAAATCAGGAATGAAGTTTAAAGTAAAGCAAATTGCGGGATTAGTCGCACGAAGGATTTTGTGTTACATGAAGAATGGAGAATACTATAAAAGAGGAGATAGACTAGGATTTATTAGATTTGGATCTAGAGTAGATATAATTTTACCTAAAGATTTTAAAATTAATGTTAAAATCGGCGATATAGTGAAAAATTCGTCAACAACTATAGGTGAATTAAGTTGAAATTTAGACGACATATTCCAAGTTTATTTACCATTATTAACTTATTTTTAGGATTTATTGCGATTATCAATATTCAAGAAGGTAATTATAATCTCGCTTGTTATCTAATACTAATTGCTAGTTTTTTAGATGGCATGGATGGAAAAATCGCAAGATCTTTTGGTATCTCTACAGATTTTGGGATGGAGATAGATTCCCTTGCAGATATGGTAAGTTTTTGTTTAGCTCCGTCAATAATGGTTTATCATTTATATACAAACACTCTTCCTGGCATTTTAGGTGAATTTATTGCAGCTGGGCCACTAATTTTTGGAGCCATACGTCTTGCAAGGTTTAATGTGAGCAATAACAATGATATACCTTCATCAGTTTTTACAGGGTTGCCAACGCCGGCAGGAGCACTATCTATAGCTTCTCTTGGATTATTCACTGTTCAAGAAAAAGCTAATCTAGAGTACACGCAACCCATATTAATTTTACCTATCATATTTTGTATTTCTTTTCTTCTTGTAAGTAAAATAAAATATCCAAAATTCCCATTATTAAATTTTTATTCAGGTATCTCAAATACGATTTTTATATTTTTATTATTAATATTTTTTATAACATTTACAGTTGGATTAATATTTGGTTATGAATCAAGAGTTCTTATGTTTTTTTGTGGACTTTATATATTTACAGGGATATTTAAACAATTTTTTAATTCAGAAAACAATAAAATGGAAGCAAACTTAAATTAATGAAAGCAAAAGTTTATATAAATTATAAAGATGGTATATTAGATCCTCAAGGTTCTACTGTGAAAGGAGCTCTTACATCAATGGGATATAAAAATCTTGAAGATATTCGAATAGGAAAACTTATTGAGATTAAGTTTGGCAATATTAGTAAAAAAGAAGCTGACGAAATGACTGATTTAGCCTGTCAAAAATTACTCTCAAATCCAAATACTGAATCATATCGTTACGAAATCCTTGACAAATGACAATGAGATTTGGAGTGATAGTATTCCCTGGTTCAAATTGTGATCATGATGCTTATTATGTCATTAATAACCATTTAAAATGCTCTGTTGAATTTGTTTGGCATAAAGAGACAAATTTAAATAATTATGATTGTATTATTATACCGGGAGGATTTTCATATGGCGATTATTTGAGAGCTGGAGCAATTGCAAGGTTTTCACCAATTATGAAATCAGTAATTGAATTTGCAAACAGAGGTGGTTTAGTAATTGGTATTTGTAATGGTTTTCAAGTATTAATAGAATCAGGTTTACTTCCTGGAGCCCTAATCACAAACAGTAATGTTAAGTTTTTAAGTACTGAAGTTACTCTTGAGGTTGTTGGACCATCAACATCATTTACAAAAAACTTAAAATCTGGTCAATTACTACGAATGCCAATCGCTCATAAGCAGGGTAATTATCAAATCAGTTCTGAAGGATTAAAAGACTTAGAGACGAATAACCAAATTGCATTTAAATATCATCAAAAAGATAAATCTAATCCAAATGGTTCTATAGTAAATATTGCTGGTGTTTATAATAAAGAAAAAAACGTTTTAGGTATGATGCCACATCCAGAAAGAGCTACGGAAAAGATTTTAGGATCACAAGATGGTTTAGTCATATTTGAGTCAATAATTGGTAATAAATGATTAATCCAAAATCTAAAAGATCAATATATATACTATTTATAATTTTATTTTTTGGAGCCATTTGTGGTTCTATTTTAAGTCAGTTTGTAAGTTCTGTAATACCAGATGGAGTTGTAAGAGAGTTTTTTCTCTCTAGTCAGTCTTTTGGTTGGGGTGCAAATGAAAATAATTGGGTTGATTTAGGTGTTTTAAGATTTAAATCTGGTTTTTATGTAGATATTAGTATTGCTAGTATTATTGGCATGACGGTTTCTTGGTACTTTTTAAGATATTTTAAATAGGAGATTAGTTTGGGTTTAGGACCATGGGAAATAATTATTATATTTGTGGTGGTTTTATTACTTTTTGGTGGAAAAAAATTGCCTGAATTTGCAAGGGGACTTGGTGAGGGTATAAAAGAGTTTAAAAAAGCTACAAATGATATAAAAGACGAAGTAGATAATGCAATTAATGAAAAAAAATCAGAAGAAAAAAAATAATTTTTTTTGAAAAAAATTTTACAATTTAATAAGCTTTTAAAAAAAAATATTCATCTTAATGCAGTTGTAGAAAACCTTACGAATAGTCAACCTAAAACTACTATTTCTAGTGGTCGATTAAAAAATAAAATTATCGGAATTAAAGAAAATATCCACATTAAAGATGCACCAATCTCTTGTGCTTCAAACATTTTGCAAAATTATAAATCTATTTATGACGCAACAGTTGTAAAAAAAATCAAAAAAAATGGTGGAATAATAGCAGCCACAACAAATATGGACGAGTTTGCTATGGGGTCATCCTCTGAGTATTCGATTCATGGTACAGTAAAAAATCCTTTAGACGTTGAAAGAGTAGCAGGTGGTTCAAGTGGTGGATCTGCAGTTGCAGTAGCTACAAAAATGGTAGATATTGCACTAGGTAGTGATACTGGAGGATCAATTCGGCAACCTGCAGCATTTTGTGGTGTTTACGGTCTAAAACCAACTTACGGAAGAATTTCACGACATGGACTTATATCTTATGCTTCTAGCTTTGATCAGATTGGTATTTTTTCAAATTCAATAACCAATATGGTTTCAATGTTTGAGACAATAGCTGGTTATGATGAAAAAGATAGTACATCTTCTGATCATACATTAGAATTGTATCATTTTAATGAAAAAAAATATAAAATTGGTATTCCCCAAGAGTATTGGGGTGCTGAATTAGATGAAAATATGAAAGTTGTATTGGATAGTTTTTTAAAGAAACTAAAAATGAACGGACACGAACTTTTACCTGTAGAAATGCCACATACAGAATATTGTATTTCCACTTATTATATTTTAACAACAGCAGAAGCTTCGTCTAATTTAGCCAGATACGATGGTGTGCAATATGGAATAAGAAACGAAACGGGTAATCATATTGATATGGTACAAAATACCCGTAATATTGGCTTTGGTGATGAAGTAAAACGCCGAATACTGCTTGGTACTTTTGTTCTTTCATCTGGCTATTATGATGCGTATTTTGAAAAAGCTCAAAAAATGAGAAGACTTATTCAAGATGATTTCAAAAGTGCTTTTTCTAAAGTAGATATATTATTAACACCAACTGTACCTTCATTTCCCTTTAAAATCGGTGAAAAAATAAATGATCCTTTAAAAATGTATTTGTCTGATATTTTTACAGTTCCCATGAATTTAGCTGGTGTTCCAGCCATAAATATACCCATTGGGACAGCAAGAAATAATTTTCCTGTGTCTATACAAGCGGTTGGAAATTTCTTTAAAGAGAATGATCTTTTTAATTTTTCAAAACTTATAAAAAATTAATATTATTACTATCAAAATACATATTAATTTTAATTTTGAATATATGGAATTGGTGTAAGATTTTTTGGAAGATACAGTGGATGAGATGGAAAACCTTCTTTTGTCATTCTTAAACATTTCACCTCTAAAATAAAACTTAAGACTTCCTTTCCACGATTCAAAAATTTTCCATTTGTTCCCCATGCAGCAATTGTTAAATCTGCTTCTTTATGTAGCTTTTTCAACCAATAATTATTTTTTATTCCAATTGGATTTTTTATCTTATACAAATTACTAGGATCTGTTGACCTATATGCAAATATATTTCCCATGATATATCCCCCAAATCCCCAATCTTTTGCATACTGCATACAACGCCTAATTGTGGGATCATTTTTTGTTTCAGTTGCAGTAGAGGGATTCAATCCAATAAATAATACCTTAGGAAGATCTTCATTCCAAATCCGATGCAATGAATATCTATATAATCTATCTTTCGAGAATGTTGCGTCTGTTTTAATTAATGGAAATAAATTCAAATTAAATAATTTTAACTATTTATTTAATTTTTGAAATTAGGTAAATACCGTATAATGTAAGAAATTTTTCAATTCTATGTTTTATTGAAAGTCCAGGAGAGATAATAGTACTAAATCCTCCGGTTAAAATAACCTCAGATATTTTAAATTTTACTTCATTTTGAATTCTCTTTATCATTCCCTCAACTGAATCAACCGCTCCATACATGATTCCTGATTGTAAATTGGTTTTTGTATTTTTACCTATGACTTTTTCAGGAAATTTAAAAGTTGTATTTCGAAGTAATGCTGCTTTTTTATATAAATAATTTGCGGAAATATCTATTCCTGGAGCTATTGATCCACCTATAAAAGTATTATTTTCATTTATTACATCGAAAGTTGTAGCAGTACCAAAATCAATAATAATTTTTGCTCCATTATATTTTTTGTTTGCACTAATTATATTGCATATTCTATCCGCTCCAACTGACTTAGGATTATCTACACTTGATTTTAAAAATTTTAAATGATTATAATCTACTATCTTTGGGGTAATATTTATTTGTGTTTTAAATAAATTAATGTAATCCTCAGTTTTTTTTGGAACAACTGAACTAATAATTATTTCATTTATTTTTAATGAATTGAAATAACTTAAACCTTTTTTAGCGGAATCAGAAGTATTAATTCTGATTACTTTAGTGATTTTTGAATTGTGAAAAACTCCTGCAGTAATATTTGTATTACCTATATCTATAGCAAGAAACATCATAATAATAGTTCTCCTGCAGAGAAAACTTTTGTTTTATTATTTTCTTTTATTTTTGCATATCCCTTATTTGTAATTCCGAGAAATTCTCCTGAAATTATTCTGTCCTGATGGTGAAACTTAACATTTTTATTTACATGACTACAGTAAAACAACCAATTACTTGTAACATTTTTAAAATTATTTAAATATTCTGATTCTATAAAATTTAAAATTGAGGATAATAATAATTCTCTTTGAATGGGCTCTATATTTTTTGAAATTAGGGATATACTAGATTTTTGAAGTTTGATGGGAAATTTTGATATATCTGAATTAACGTTGATCCCAATTCCCACACATAATTGTATTTTCTTCTTTTTCTCTTTAGATTCAATAAGTATTCCGCCAACTTTTTTATTGTCAAGAATAATATCATTAGGCCATTTTAAACAGGCATTTAATTTGACAGAATGATAAATTCCTTTGCAAATGCCAACGCCAACTAATAAAGAAATTAACCCTAATTTTTCACGACTAATTTTAAGATTTAAAAGAAATGAAAAAGTTAAATTTAAACCAGGTTCAGAATACCACTGGTTACTTCTTCGTCCTTTCCCTCTTTTTTGATTATCACTAACTACTAAAGTTCCATTATTAGCATTTTCATTTTTAAATAAATTCCATACATCATCATTTGTTGAATTTGTTTTTTGATAATAATATATTTTTTTACCAAGAAACTTAGTATTTAAATTTTTCTTAATTATGTTAGTTGACATCAAATTAAAATGTTCCAAATTCTTTTCGTAACACATCACTGATTTCACCCAATGTAACGTGATTTTTAACTGCTGTCAAAATACCATCCATTAAGTTTTCATTAGTTTTTGCAATTATTTTTAGTTTATTCAATGAGTATTCTACTTTTTCAGAGTTTCTTTTTTGTTTAACTCTTTTTAGTCTTTCTAACTGAGATTTTACCAAATCATTATTTATTTTTAGAGTTTTAGGCTCGTTATGAGTCTCTTCTGAAAATTTATTTATTCCAATAATTATATTTTCTTTACTATCTACTTTTTTTTGATATTGGAATGCAGCCTGACCGATTTCATTTTGTTGAAATTCTGATTCTATAGCAGAAACTGCGCCACCAATATTTTCAATTTTTTTTATTAAACTAATTGTTTTATTTTCAATTTCTTCTGTAAGTGATTCAATATAAAAGGAACCTGAAAACGGATCAACAACATTAGTTATTCCAGATTCAAAAGCAATGATTTGTTGAGTTCGTAAAGCTAATTTTGCTGATTTTTCTGTTGGTAGTGCCAAGGCTTCATCGTAAGCATTTGTATGTAAAGATTGAGTACCACCTAAAACAGCTGATGTTGCTTGAAGTGCAGTTCTTACAATATTATTTTCAACCTGTTGAGCTGTTAGTGTTGAACCAGCAGTTTGTGTGTGAAATCGACACATCATTGCCTTGGAGCTAGTTGCATTAAATTTATTTTTCATTATGTTAGCCCAAATTCTTCTGGCAGCACGAAATTTAGCAATTTCTTCAAAAAAATTATTATGGGCGTTGAAAAAAAAACTTATTCTTTCCCCAAATTTATTGATATCTAATCCGGCTTTTAAAGCAGCTTCTACATAGGCGATTGCATTTGAAAAAGTAAAACCAAGTTCTTGTATTGCTGTCGCACCTGCCTCACGTATATGATATCCAGAAATTGATATTGTGTTCCACAGAGGTGTTTTTTCCCCACACCATTTAAACATATCTGTGATTATTCGCATACTATTCTTGGGAGGATATATATATGTTCCTCTTGCAATATATTCTTTTAAAATATCATTTTGTACAGTGCCTTTGAGTTTTTCTTTGGGAATACCTCGTTTTTCCGCTGTAGCAACTAGTAATGCCATCAAAATACTTGCGGTAGAATTAATAGTCATAGAAATAGAGATTTCATCTAATGGTATATCTTTCATTAAAATCTCCATATCATCGAGTGATGATATAGGAACACCAACTCGTCCAACCTCACCCATACTCAAATTATGATCAGAATCATAACCAGTTTGAGTAGGTAGGTCAAAAGCAACAGAAAGTCCCATTACACCTTGTTTTATTAAATATTTAAATCGTTCATTGCTTTCTTCTGCAGATCCAAAACCAGCATATTGCCGCATAGTCCAAAGTCGTCCTAGATACATATTGTTATAAATACCATGTGTGAAGGGATATTTGCCGGGCATTTCACCATGAGATGATCCATAAAAATATCTTGATTTAGTATTCGGTTTAGTTTTGCTCATACTTTATTGTTGATTTTTTAAAAAAGATAATTGGTTTTTAAATCTTTTTAAATATTCAGCTGCGTATAATGAATTCGGATTATAATTTATATATTCATTTGTTAAATTTATTGCTTTTTGGAAGTCAAAAAGATTGTAAGCATCAATTATTTCTTTAAATTGCTGGTCAATACCATAATTACTATGATTATTTGAATTATCATATAATTCATAAACATCAATCGCTCTTGACTTACCTTTTATAGTTTCCTCAGATACTTTTCTAATTAAGAATTGATTCTTTTTAGTTAGTTTTAACCAGGAAAATTCGCTCATTAAAATACTTGATTTAAATTTTTTATTTAACTGTTCAATTCTTGAGGCTAAATTTACTGTTTCCGAAATTACAGTACCTTCCATTCGCGAGCTACTACCAATAATACCTTTCATAACATGACCTGAGTTAATACCGATACCGATTTTAATTGGCTTGAAATCACTATTATTCATGTTAGAATAATTATATATAAATACTTTATCTAAAAGTTCGTTTGCACATTTTACAGCATCCATCACACTTTCATCAAATAATGCCATGAAACCATCTCCTTCGTATTTATTTACATAGCCTTTATTATTTTTTACTATTGGTTCCATCATATTGAGAAATACATTGAGAAAATTGAAATTATCTTTTGGTGCTAGTGATTCAGCAAAATCGCTATAATTTCGAATATCTAAAAATAATACAGTCATAAATTTTTCTACGTGATCACCTAATTTTGTTTCTGTGATATCTTTCCGATTTAAACTATCAATTAACTCAAATGGAACAAACTTTTTAAAGGTAGTAATTAATAATTTATTTTTTTTTGATTCCGATTCCATTTTTTCTAGATTGATTGTGTTTTGCTTTCTATAGTTCTCAATTTGATACGTAATACTAAATGAATGTAATACCAATTGGAAAGCCAGCATGACAACAGCTACCCAAACAGGAATTATGAAATTAATTATGTTGAAAAAGTAAAGTGAAATAACAGCAAATAAAATTATAAATGGCGCCCCTGAAAGGATAAAAATAAAGCCCTGATTACTTTTATATTTAAACGATAAAATAAATGCCATGGTGTAAACAATAATTAAACCAAAAAACATGTAAAAAATACTACCTTGACCTGCATATTGGTTTTTTATAAAAAAAGTAGCGATAGATAAAATTATTCCAATTAAAATAGTAATTATATTTATATAATGGAATTTTTTATTAAAACTTTTTAACTTTAGGAAGCTACCTGAGAATGCGAAATATGATGCAAACCATGCATACATTGAACATAATTTTAATTTTTCAATTGTTAACATTTGCCAATTTGAAAAAATTATTTTACCAAATCCAAAGTACATTAAATACTGTAAAATGAATATTGTTAAAGTGATAATATAAGCTAGGTTATTTACTTTACCAGCAGACAAGCTCAGAGAAATATTATACAGTAGAAGTCCTAAAATCACACCAATAATCATTGCATGTATAAAGAATGAGACATTATTATCATATCTATATTTTTCTTCTGTTTTAATTTGTAGTGGTAGAGGGGTAGATGAACCTTCATTAAATTTTAAAAAAATGAGTGATTCACCCTCTCCTAAAAACAATTTAAAGCTTGGTTTAACATCTCCATTTAAAATATGCTTTCCTTGAGGATTTAAACTTGATTTAAAAATATTGATACCATTTTTATCTGTGTAATATATTTGAAGTAAATCAGGAGTAAGACTGCCTTGTGAATCTATATACCATAGATCATTTTTAGAATTATTTATTAAGTTAAATTTTATCCAAACATTCTTTTCAGCAAAATCGTAAGCTAAATTAAATGTTTTATTTTCATTTTTTTTAAATTTGATTGTGTCTAGGTTGTTTAAAATATCACTATATGAAAGCTGATTTGTGGTATCAATAAAATAATATAAATATTCTCCAAGGTCATATTCGTTTACATCGTTTTGCAAGTAAAGATTTGTAGCGATTAGATTATTAAATAATACAACGATTAATAATGTTAAAAATTTTATCATTAATTAATTTTAAGATATTAAAAATTAATACTTCAGTTTTTGATTTTATTTGAAATTTTTTGTTATGGTTTCCACATTTTATCAAAATCTACTTTTGAATTAACTTCCTCTTCATCATCAAAAGTAGACATTTCTGTAGTTAGCCATTCACCATTTATTTTTGTCATGGTATAAAGTGCTCGTGCTGACAAATAAATCTCATCTGAATTATTAACTCTATCGAATCTGATGTATACCGATAGTTTATCATTTTTAGTTTTTATACCCAATAATTCAATATTAGATTGTTTATAGTCTTGCTTCTTTAACCTTTTAAAAAATGTTTTGACAAATATTTTTCCAGGAATACGAAATTTTAATAATGATGAGAAAATATTTCCAGTATAAATTCTTAAATTTTTTCCTTCTCCACTTTTACCTGTTTTATCAGATCCGTATTGATAAACATTTATTTTGTGGTTTGGGGCAAAATAGCTGTAAAAAGCGTTGTGGTCATCATTTATGTAATCTTGAACCAATTGAATTTCAAATTTATCTTTCATTTCTAACCATAAATCCATGTTTTTATTTGAGCCTGAACTAGCTACCAAAAGCCCGAATAAAAGAATTAAAAGTAATTTTTTCAATGTTTTTTCCCTTTTTAAATTATTTATTATTAGTGATTTAACCTCTAAATTAATACAATTAAAAATAAAATAAACAAATATTTTCTTAATTTTGCTGAATAATTAATTGTACTAATTTTTATTAATTGAGATTTCTTTCTTGTTTTATTCTTTGATAAGCCTCATTTAATTGTTTAAACTTTTCTTCAGCAATCTTTTGAAAATCTTTACCCAAATGTCCCACTTTATCAGGATGATACTTAATTGCCATCTTTCTATATGCTTTTTTTATCTCTGAATCGGTGCTGTTATTATCTATTTCCAAAACTTTGTAAGCAGACTTGATATCATTATAAAACATAGCCTGAATTGATTCAAAATCCATAGAACTGATTCTTAAATATCCACTTATTGATTTAATTACTTTTATTTCATTTATGTGAACTAAACCATCTGAGGCAGATATACCAAATAAAACATGTATAATTTGGAGTCTAGAGGGATGATCCATATTTTTTCGAATTTGCAAGCAAACTTCTTTTAACTCAAATTCTTTTTTGAGTAAATCATTTAAAATGTATAACGCCTGCTTTGCGTTAGATTTACCAAAATTATTTAATAAAAAAGTCTTAACATAGTCAAGTTCAGATTTTACTACTTTACCGTCAGCTTTCATTACTGAAGCTATTAAAACAAGGAGGGAAGCACCAAAATCACCAGATCCTGTATTAATTGTTCTATTTTTATAATGGTTGTTTTCTCCTGATTTTTGGCCAATTGCATAACCTAAAATTCCACCAATTGGTCCAAACATAGCCCAGCCTAAAGCTCCAAATATAAATTTATTCCAAGACATTAGATTTTATTTCCATAATCAACTGACTTTTTTTTACAGAACTACCCTCATCTATACATATTGATGTAACTATCCCATTTGTTGGACAAATTATTTCATTCTCCATTTTCATTGCTTCTAATATACAAATTTTAGACTTAGATGTTACTTTATCACCAATTTTAACAAAAATTTTTGTTACGATACCTGGTATTGGGGCTTTAATTAAATTAGTAGCTACATTTTCACTCTTTGAAAAACTAAACTTTTCTATTAATATATCTAATTCATTTTGAATGGAAATTTCATTTACACTTTCGGAATCATCTATCAAAATGAAATCAGAATGTTCTTCAAATGACAGAAAATATGATTTATTATCAACTATTAAACTGTACAGATTATTTGATATTTGCTTAATATCGAATATATGCTTTTTGCCATTGATATGAACCAAAGAATTTTTGATTTTAATTTGAAAATCATTTTTTCTATTATTTTTATATAAGCGAAGCTTCATTGATTTTTCTATTTAACTTGAGTTAATCCAATTTGAATCCGATTTATCAGTCTTTATTTTTCCCGTTTTTGCTTTATATCTATCATGAGCCAAAATTACATTTGATAGTTTGATTTTTTTCGATTGACTTTTAATAATTTCTGGTAAGATTTGTTCTAATGTATGTGTACAATAGTGTCCACTTTTAAATTTATCATGATTCAGTATTTCAATGCAAAACTTCGCACTTGTAATAAGACCAACTATTTTTAGTTCTCCTAATGCTCTTATGAGTTTAGCAATGGCCTCATCTCGATTCTCTGCATAAACAATCAATTTACCTAACATAGGGTCATAAAAGGGACTTATTTCCTGTCCACGAATAAATCCTTCATCAAACCTGATACCGGGTCCTGATGGTGGAAAATAATCGATAATTGTACCTGTAGAAGGTTGAAAATTCTTGTATCCATTTTCAGCATATATTCTACATTCAATTGAATGGCCTATTTGAGTTTTATTTTTTAGTATTTTTCTTATATTTGTTCCACTTGCAATTTGGATTTGTGTTTTTACAAGATCAACTCGATAGACTAATTCTGTAATTGGGTGTTCAACTTGAAGCCTTGTATTCATCTCTAAAAAGTACCAATTCTTATGTTTATCAACTAAAAACTCAACAGTACCTACTCCGATATAATTACATGCTTTTATGAGTTTTATTGCTTCATTTTTTAATTTCTCTCTCAATTCGTTATCAATGAATGGAGAGGGACATTCTTCTATTAGTTTTTGGTACCTTCGTTGTATTGAGCATTCTCTTTCACCCAAAGAAAGATGATTTCCGTGGAAATCTGAAACAATTTGAATTTCAATATGGTGTGGTTCCTCTAAATACTTTTCTATATATACTCGAGAATCTAAAAAAGACCTTTTTGCCTCAGATTTTGCTAAATTAAAAGAGTTTTGTAAATCTGCCTCTTTATTCACAATTCTCATGCCGATACCACCTCCGCCACTCGCTGCTTTTATCAGAAGAGGATATCCTATTCTATTTACTGATTTAGTTATATCTTTAAGATTTTTAAATTTATCTTCAATCCCTGGTATTAAAGGAATAAAGTTTTTTTTTGCAAATTCCCTTGCTTTTATTTTATCTCCCATTAATCTTATTGCATCGGAAGGAGCTCCAATCCATTTTAAACCCATATCTGTAATACTTTTTGCAAATTCATAATTTTCAGATAAAAATCCATATCCAGGGTGCACTGCATCGGGTTTACTTTGTTTAATGACGCTGAGTATTTTTCTTATATTTAAATATGATTCATTTACTGGAGATTTACCTATGTGATATGCTTCGTCTGCCAGTATAACGTGCAGAGAACTTCTATCGGCGTCAGAATAAACTGCAATGGTTTTAATTCCCATTTCTTTGCATGTACGAATAATACGAACAGCAATTTCACCTCTATTAGCAATTAATATTTTGTTAATCAATTGACATATCTAAAGTTTGATTTATTTTTTGAATAAGACTTAATTTTTATATTTTCAGATGGTTTTTTTGGCATTTCTGCATTTACTCGTTTATATATTTCTAATTTGTTTTTCAATTATCCAACCCACTGTTCCATCTAATAATTCAAAATTAATCCATCCATCTTGTGAGTTTAAAATTTTAACTTTTAATCCCTCATGCACTTCCATGATTTTACTTGAATATTCATTTGGCTCAGAAAATACAACTACAACTTTTTCATATATAATTCCTTCTGATTTTGAGTTATTATCAATAAATGAATGCAAACAAAAAATAAAAACAATTATCAACTCTATTATTATTAATAATTCAAAGTTTAGAAACCATTTCAAGCGAAAAATTTTACGAACAGAAACTAAAATTGACATAGCTAGTAAACTCAATAAAAGAATATTTATCCAATCATTTAAGTTGAAATAATTTTTTACTGCATTGTATAATTTCAAGTAGATTGGAAATTCTGGTGTTTCAATTTTATCAATAACATTTAAATTTGCAATACTTAAATTATACTTAGCATCTGAATGTGACGGATCTAATAATAAACATTTTTCATATGCCCATACCGATCCTCCAACACTTTTTTCTCTGAAATAAGCGTTACCAAGATTATAATATAATTGTGGTGATTCCCAATTTTGTCTTAAGATTGACTCCATTTCTTGAATAGTTAGTTGATAATTGCCATCACTGTAGGCATCCAATCCATTCTGATATTTTTTTAAAATATCAGGATGAATTGAAAAAGAAATGTTACCCAAAACTAATATTAATAAAAATTTTCTTAACAATTTTTGTCCAACTCTTTAATGATTTTTTTAAATTTTTCTAAATCATTTTTTGATTTTTCATTTGGTATTGATGCAAACCTGACAGCGTCACCTCTTTTAAGTATTTTCTCAATTTCTTCCAAATTGTACTCATTTTTTGATACATTTTTTATCCAATCAATTATCTCAGTATTTGATCGAACTTTTTTTACACCTTCTTTAGCACTTATAAATGTGTTAAGTGCATTATTAATAGAAGTGTATATTTCAAATGCGTCTTTACAATCTTTAAGCTCCTTAATGGATAATTTATAAGCTTTATTTGCATTTCTCTTTAATTCTCCTAAGCTATTTCTTGACCTACTAATTTTTAACATGGTTGGTAATAAATAAAATAATATTGTCATTGTAGCTACGAGTACTTTGTTCTTGGTTACTAAGGTTTGGTTTGAATTTTTCCATTTAGACTTTGTTAGATCAGAATAACGAATATCTTTTTCTAATAAGGCAATTTCTCTTTTAGTTAATCCTGTATTGGTCGAATTAAAATTTTCATTTTCTGAAACATTTAAATAAATCTTTTCAGTACGCTTAATTATCCATTTTTTTTGCTCCAAATCAAAATATAGGAAATTTATTTCAGGAATGATAATTTCACCAGAATATCTTGGAATTAAAATATATTCAATAGTTTTTTTACCTGAAACTTTATCAGTAAGATCATTTTGTTTGATATTTATTTCAGGATCAAATACTTCTAATTCTCGTGGAAATATGATATCTTGAATATCTACAGTTTTGATATTTCCTGAACCTTCAATAGTTATTAATAATGAAATTGCTTCATCCTGCTTGACTTGTTTTGATTTTATCTTTTTATTTATATCCCAAATACCAACTGAACCGGATCGACCCAAGTTAGTTTTTGGAAGAGGTATGACATCTAAGCTTAAGCTATTTGTGGAAACAGTGTATTCTTTTGAAGATGAGAAAAAGAAACTTCGTCGCCCTTTTTCTCTTACTCCAACAACGGCAGTCATTGGCTCAATTTCAATTTTTCCAGATTTTGTTGGGAAAAGAGCTATTTTTTTCACAACAGAACCATACCATTTGTCATTACCTATCCAAGACTCTTTTAATTGTAGGTTTGACGGCGAATATAATTCTTGAGTCCAAAAACTTTGGTATCGAGGAAGCTCTAAAATATCAAAACCAGATAAGTCTGTTTTCGTGTATAAGGTATAGGTAATAGTTATTTGTTCTCCACGGTACGGATTGAGGTTGTCTACTTTAGCTTCTATAAAAAATTTCCTATCAGGCGTCTTGTTATTTTTTATACTCGCATTAGACCTATCAAGTACGGAAATTTTAATTGGTTTAGATTTAAAAGATTTGTTATTGACTTTTATATCCAGAATAGGTATTTCTAGCTGCCCTTTTTTCTTTGGAATTATTGTCCAAGTAAGTGAATAATTTGAAGACATCTTACCATTAATCCATTGCATATTTGTTGATTGACTAGGACCTGATACTATTTTAAAGTCTCGTAATTTTGAAATATCAGCACTTGGCATTTCATTTGAGTTTTCAGCACTGATGGTAAGATTGAAAGAATCTCCTTCATATATTGTTCTCGGTTCTGCAGAAACTTTTACATTAATTTGACTGAATAAAAAGTTAAATAATGACAATAGTATGAAACTTCTAGTTACCAATCTTTCTCCAATTTTATTCTATTTTTAGCCTTATATTTTTTTTTCATCAAATTTTTATGATTAGCCTGAAGAGCATTTAAAATAGATTCAGCTTCTTCTTTTTCAAGTTTTTCTTCTTCTGATTTATACGGTTGGTTCTGTTCTGAGTTTTCGTCTTGTTGTTGATTCTCTTGGTTCTGTTCTGAGTTTTCGTCTTGTTGTTGATTCTCTTGGT
>MDTA01125674.1_pt1 | contig 19947 bp, 14 predicted proteins | sample 811151 | NCBI WGS metagenome assembly MDTA01 (sample SAMN05326648, study PRJNA326480) | marine metagenome | isolation source: seawater | place: Indian Ocean: South | collected 2010 | reverse complement strand
TTGGGGGAGCAACCGATGCAATTGGATCTTCCGGGCGCAGGAGTCGACGGGTTACGGCCGGCTCCGCAAGCCTCGAGCCTCAGCCCGGAGGTGAGTCACGCCGATGGTCAAACGTGCAGCAATTGCGGCACGCTGACGATCCCCAATGGTGGCTGCCATGTCTGCCCCGCCTGTGGCACCACCACCGGTTGTGGTTAGATTCTGATCATTTAGGAGCTTCCTGCGCTTCCCAGCTTGGCTGTGACTTGCTAGGCGGCGACCATGCTCAGCCTACTTGCTCAGATGACGATCTTGTTGACTGGAGAGACAGGAGGCGTCTCCGGCCGGCAGGTCAGTCCAATCCTGCCGACGCTAAGTGGAATTCAGATCCAGGAGATGGGCTACCGAGCGGTGACCCATGCTGGACGAGCATGTTTCCCCAAAGACCTTGGCTCCTTTGAGCAGTTCTTGACGAGCCGAGTGAAGCGAAAGCTCGAAAACAAGACAAAGCTGCTGCGTTGGCGACAAAGCTGGTTCGTCACCGACCATGTGAAGCCCGAACTACTCGATCGATTGGGCGCCAAGGATCTCACCAGTCATGACGCTCAATGGGAGGTCTGGAACGATGGGAACCAAGTGTTGCGTTGTGTCACTGTCGGTGACGCAATCGAGAACGCTAAACTCGCAAACAATCTGGGTCTGTGGGAAATTCGTTGGTCGGCTCAAACAGAGCTACCCCGCATCGGCTTGTTCATCGAAATCGCCCGACCGCTGGGCGATGGAAGCCGCCGATTGCATCAAATTCGCAAACTGCGAGAACAGCGGCCGGACCTACTCTGGTTCGACCTTGGCAGTTTACTCGAAGGCCGTTCAATCATCCGAGACGGGCTTGATTTACAACGTACGTTGACGGTTCAGGAACTGCAGTCCGTCCCACCTCAACTGCTCTTGCCGAGCCCACAAGACCTCGCCGCTGGAATGGATCATTTGCTTCAGGAACTGAGACCCGGTGGCACTCAGATTCTTCAGACCTCAAAGGCCCCACCTGCTCCCGGTCGTGTTCGATCTTGGCGTCACACCCAAGACGGCCAACGAATTTTGGTACTCGGACTAGGTGATGCCCCCGAAGAGGTCGGTGTGAAGCAAGCGATCGAAGAGATCCTTACCCAGGCTGAAAGTGACGAATGGGTGATCTTGCTGTCCCGCCAGACAACCCATCTTCATCCATGGATCCATGACCCTCGAATCGCCATGATTGCAGTCCCGGGGTCTCTTCGACTGGGCCCTTTCAAGGGTTCGTGGCAGCGAGGTCATGCATCGAGCGGTGGTCCGCTACTGATGCAAGTCGCCCCCAACCGACTTCTGACCGTGACCCTGGGAGAAAAGGGCAAATTGGAGTTTGTCTCGAACGCAATTGACGAGCGTATTCCAGCCGACCCCAAACTAGCACGACAGGTCAACCTGATCAGGCACACGCTCTACCCGGATCTAAACCGCACGGCGATTCCCGCTGGAAAGATCGGCTCAGGCACCCACTTGAAAGGCTCAAGAACTGGTGTCCTACTCGCCCACACAATCCTTCGTGCTGCCGACGCTGACGCCGTCCTTTTGCCCCCTCTTGAGGACGACCGTCCCCTTCCAGGCCCCTTGAGTCGAATGCGTCTTCGATCGCAGTTGAGAATTCCTGGCTACCTTGTGAGGCGCCGGGTCGAAGGACGTGATTTGCTGAAAGCCGCTGCCGCCTTTGGCAATGCGCAACTGACAAGCCGAGAGAAGATCACCGCTGAAGCACCCGTGATGCTGGTGACCACCGCTGACTTGGCGAACCAACTAGCGAAAGCACTTGGTCCGAAAGCAGGGACCTATGCGCTGCAACTCAAAGACGGCCACCTCATCCCATTACCCTCAACGTCCTCACAACTGCCAACGTCCCTCCGAGATCTGGGAGTGACCCTGATCGAGGGCCAATTACTCTGGGACCGACCGGATCTCTCCACCTTGGAACGACGAGTTGCGATGTTATTGGAGCCACCAAAGCCCCGCTCTGCCTTCCGCTTTCGAATCGATCGACTCAGCCTGAGTATTCAGGAAGTGAGCCTTCGAGCTCCCGCGGAACGACGTGCGTCGGAAGATCCTCGGGCGAACAGCCCAACCCGGTTGAGCGTAGGTAGCCAATTCGATCTCCGGATCGAGCAGCCCTGGCACCATCTGGTGGCAAGCGTGCGAACGCTGGGCGAATATCGGCGAGAAACATTCCCAGCAGAAAATGGTGAAGAAGCCATCGACAAAGAGGCTGTCGACGACCTGAAAGGCATCTTCGAAGTTGCGGCTCGAAGCGGCAACTACCGTCCTTTTGGCAACGTGGGTGTCGATAGCGAATTTACTGCCGGCATTCCCGGTCAAGTCTCTCCCGCTCGCCGACAAATGCTCACTTCAATCGATGCTGGCTTGATGCTTCCAAAGCGGGGAGTCCTGCACGAAGCACGACTCAGTGCCACCGCACTGCGCGACCTGAGCGATGCATTCAATCAGGAGCCATCCACGAATCGGACCGAGACGCACTGGCGTTTTGGTTTGAGCGGTCTGGCGGATTTTCGGCGACAGCTGCCGGTCGGAAGCATCCGTCTCTTGCTTGGCGCTCGACTCTTTTTGCCGGAAACCGAACCTCAGCCAAACACCTTACTCTGGGCTTTCAGTGAGCGGATTGAGTACGCTTTCCCCCTCGCAGGGGGGTTAAATTTGAAGACTTATTTTGAACATTTGTCATGGCGAACCCACCTCGCGAATCCAGCGCCCACCTTTGCGGATACTTGGTTAAGCGGTGGCTTGAGTTTAGACTTCGCCCGGGTGCTTCGGCCTTTCGCCGGGCTATTCTAGCCCTTGCTGGCGACGACACCTTGGGTGACAATCTCTCCGGAGCCTGTGTGATTTGATCCGTATCCTCCCCCTCTTCGGACTCAGCTTGGGTGCTTGCATGGCGCCTTCCCTGATCTCTGATGAGAGCAAACCGGTCCTCACCGTCGAAGCGCCGGGCGATTGGCAAACACAAAAAGGTCTTTCGATCACGTTGAAAGCCGGAAGCCCCGGCCGGGAGATTGCCTGGTTAAGAGTGAGTTTAGAACTCGATGGTCGTTTGGAACACCTGCAAACGAGGCGCTTCGATTACGTTGACTCATCGGAAACCGTTCAAGAACGACTCTGTTTGCGCCTTCCTGGAACCGCTCCCTGCGAGAACACGGACACTGACTGGCTCCTACCAGCCGCTTTCGGGCGTGACCGGGGGGCGATGACCATCATGGCTGAGGCGGCCGATCGAGCGACAGCGCAACGGGCTGCGGAAACTGTTCGAAAGCAAGTGCTCATCGAAGATCGCCTCCCGCCGAGTGCTGGCTTGAATGATGAGTTGAAAACGAATGGCGCCGACGTGTTCTACATCCAAGGACAGGCATCGGACGAGGGCAGTGGTTTAAGTCGACTTGGATATCGCTTCAGAATCACAGGAAACGGTCGAATAAGCACGACCGTCGAGGGAGAATCAGAAGCCTTTCTTCCCGGCAACGGATCCGATCTTTTCGTGATCCCCGTCGTTTCCCCTCCCGTTCTTCGCAGCGGCGAGATCGAAGTCGAATCGCTGTGGATTCAAGACGCTGCAAATCCAGCCAACCGAACGGACGTTCTTGACGCACCAAACTACTGCCTTGGAGACTGTCGGGATACGGTGCCTCCGAGGGTCGAAATCATCTCGGCTGTCTGGCTTCAACCCGCCGGGAACGTTCCCTTGTCATCTGGCGATGGGCTTCATGCCAATGCCGAAATCGAGGTCACTGTCCAAGCGGTCGATTCGGGTTCTGGAATTGATTCGATCCGCGTTGAAACGCCACGAGAGCGAGCGGAATATCGAGTTGAAGAGGCGCAAAATAGCCCTGGATTGGTCGAAACAACATTACGCTTAAGAGTCCCTGATGGGATCGATGGTGACCGATTCGAGCTATCGGTCATGGCTTGGGATGATTACGGCGACTTGCCGGATCGTAACCGAGGCGAAGCCGAGGCCTTTGCCCTTGAAATTGTCGACGACCAGAGCCCAACCGTTGAAGTGGTCGGCTTTGTGAATGCAGAAGGTCAAAGCATCGACGGTCCCCCTCAACTCGGTGATGAGGTCTTCGTTCAAGTTCAGGGCAACGACCCCCTGGGTAAAATTGTTAGTTTCACCTTCGGGCTCCTCCCTGAAGGTGAGGATGTGCCAACTCAATTTATTGAAACAATACTCAACGAAGCTGAGCATTCGGGGACTTGGACAAGCTCCGAAGCCTTTGTTCTCGAGGCGGATCGACGAGCGATGGACAACTGGCGTATCCGTGTCGAAGCACTCGATAACGCTCGGGTTCCCAACCGATCTCAAGCGATCGAATACCCCTTTCTTCCAAGGGACGTCCGAGAACCCATTCTGGACCAGGTCGTGCGTCCTCGAACAGTCCATCCGGGCCGTTCCTATCCCGTGAGTGTGACCGCCACCGACATCAACCGAGTGGTCGCCGAACTGGGTCTACAAATACAACCTCAACAAACCGGTCTCGATGACAATCCCATCACGCAGATCGTTTCGCCGCCTCGGAATCCAGCAACTGGTCAAATTCCACTCGTCATCCCTCCCGAGGCTCAAGAGGGGCAGTTCCTAATCAACGGCACCGCAGCAGACGACCGAGGCAATAGGGTGTTTGGCGGTGTCCAAGCGATCGATATCGTCGATGACATTCCGCCCGTCATCGATCCACCAAGCTACCTTGAGTCACCGATCCAACCAGGGATTGAAGTCACGCTGAGGGTCAACGCTTTCGATCTGAACAGTGAGGGAATCTCGGAAGTAAGCATCCAATGGCCTGAGGGGTTGATCGATGGTGAAAACGTCCCACTCATCGTTGCATTGGGAGCGACTCGTGTTGAGAGGCCGGAACAGTTTCCCATCGATTTTCGTGGGCAGGTCCGAGCGGATTTAGCCCACGGGCGGGAGTTGCTGACCACCGTGACAGCAATCGACAAGGCGAATGTACCGAATACACAGCGTATCGATGTCCTCCGGACGGTTGATGATCGAGGGGGTCCCTCCTTGGCTTCCGAACCGCTTGTCGCCATCGCCGGCGCTTCGGTCAGTTTGAGCCTCACCGGCATCGACAACAGTGGCGTAAGACAACTTGGCTACTCGGTGGCGATTCCCCACCTGAATGGAAATATCTCCCCGACGATTCGACAGGATAGCGAGGCCTTCGGAGGGGAAAACACGGAGGAAAGTTCGACCTTTCAAATCATAATTCCTGAAACAGCAAGACAGTCGGTGGGGGACGACGGCCTGACCATCAATTTGAGTGCAGAAGACGCCGTAGGTAACCTCAGTGAGGGGACCACACCCCTCGTCATCCGGGACGAAACAGAGCCTCATCAATTGGATATACAAGCCGCTGCGACAGCGACGACGGGTGGGGAACTGTCAGTCACCATCAGTGCGGAAGACCAGAGTTCGGGACTCGACTCGCTGGTCTTGCGACTCCTGCCCGTAGGCCTGGTCGTGGACGTCGACTGTGAGGGGCATCATCGATGTGAGGCCACCCGAACGCTAACCCTTCCGGAGGATCTGTCTCACGGGGATCAACTCACCTTGGAGTTGACGGCTACGGACCTCGCTTTTGGCGGAGGTCTCAGTGCCGAGCACACGCGCCCGGTCACCGTCATCGACGGCAGCGCTCCTGAGTTACTCATCCAAGCGCCCGCCGCCGAGCACATTTTTGTGAGTGCGCAAAACGGAACCATTAGCGCTCAGGCTCACGATCCCAACAGCGATATCACGTCGTGGGCATGGCAAATCCAATGCGGGCGACCGGGCGCAGGGTCGGTGCATGGGCAAGGAGGGGGAATCATTGCCAACCCGGCGCCGACGGTGCTTCCGAGCCAAACGTTTACCATGCCCCATTCGGGTCACTGCATCGCCAATGGAACCTTAACTGTGACGGCGACGAACGAAGCCGGTTTGGTCGCCACGACCACCCGAATTGTCGGCATTCAGGATTCGACCGCACCCGCTGTCAACTGGCGAAATGGTCAGAGTCCTGCGACGGCGAACACCGGTGATCTGAACGTCCGCTTCGACGGTCAGATGCAAGACCCTGGAAGTGGAGCAGGCCGCCTCGATCTCACCTTACCCCCCTGTGTCTCTGCTGTACCCGGTCACCATGATTACGACGGAGAGGTGACGCAACAAACCAGCCAATTTTTGTTGAGCTTCGGTCATGACTGTCAGCCTGGTCAGCACATCCTTACGCTCACTGCCCAAGATCAGGCTGGAAATGACTCCACTGTGACTCATCGGGTTACCGTCGCCGATGACGATGCACCAAGCATCGAATTTCTCTTACCACCCGCCTCGGCGAGCGTGGGGACGACCGTCAATCTGAGTCTACGTCTGCACGATCCCAGTTCTGGACTGAATACGCTCACCCTGACGGAGGTTCCCTGCGGACAGATCGTGGGTCGCACATGGAACGATCAACCCACAAACGCAACGGATCACGTCCTCGAATGGGAGATACCGGCCGACTGTAGAAACCTGGGGCCGCAACGCCTGACAGCGAGCATCAGTGATGCTTCAGCGGATAGCCCTGATGGTGAAGCCAGTATTCTCATCGAAATCACGGACCCCACGGAACCTTCCGTATCTTTTACGACAACACCCTCGGAAATTAAGATCTTTAATACCGAAACCGTGGCGGTCGAAGCGAGTGATGCCGCTGCAGGCCTGGCAAACCTCACACTGAGCTTTGCATCGGGTTCTGGGACCTTTACGCCCTCAAGCCAGAGCTTTCCGGGGAATCCCGTTTCGGGGACTCTTCAGTCTGAAGTTTTGGGAGATTCCGAGACCCTCCGTGATGGCGACAGTGTCCGTCTGCGCATTCGAGCGACGGATGCTTCCGGTAACGTCGGGGAGGCGACCACAAACCTTCTCACGGTCGTTGACGACCTAGCTCCTGCGTCTGCGGATATCTCTGCAACGGCGATTGCTGACGCCCCCCGAAGCCTCGTCAACGGTCGCTTTCCGGTGGCAGCAGGTGAAAGCGTCACGCTGCGAATCGAAGCCAGCGATTCCAACTCAGGTATTGTGTCACTCGGCTTCCAAGCAACCTGGACCGGCGGTAATCAATCGGAGAACGAGGCTGGCTTGGCGGGGGGCGATATAGAATCCCATGACTTCACTTTCGTCGTGCCCGCAATCGCTCATGGTGAGTTGATTACTGTGACCCCTCGTGCCGATGACGCCAGTGATGAGACCGGAACCACGTCGGGTACACCACTGGTCCTAGAAATCGATTCTGTAGGGCCGAATTCTACACCTGTGGTCATCAACCCGACACTTTCAACCGCATTCGGAATCAACCGAGACTTCCGCTGTGCAACAACGGAAACGACGACCCTGTCAGGAACTGCAGGTGCAGGTGTAGATTCCGTCAAGTTGGAGATTAGTCCCCTGCCAACAGCGTTTCCCGCTGACGGCAGAGAGTTGGACGTCATCGCGGGCGCTTGGAGCGACGAGGTCTCCGGATGGAGTACCAACTACCAAGTCTACACGGTCACGCTGACACCTTTAGATGCTGTCGGTAACGAGGGCGACGCACCCTTCACAGTTACCCTTCGAAGTGATCTCATTGCACCGTCGAATCGAAACATCTCTACCCTTAACTTGGACACCACAGGACGGGGAGTTTACCGCCCCCAAATCTCTGGCTTGAGGAGTTCGAGCACGGGTGGCGAAACGCTCATCAGAGGCAGAATCCACGATTGCTCGATCGCTGACGCGGGTCTTGTGATTGATGAAACACCGAACAACGCCAGTTTCCAACTGTCGCAGGCAAATACACTAAACCTCACGGACAACGCCCTTAATTGTGCATGGGAGGTTGAAGAGACATTTTGCCAACAGATCACCAGCAGTACGGGCTCGGTCAATCTAAGTAAACCGAATCAGGTGCCGAATGCGGATACACTGCAGAGCCAGGGAGACAGCTCCGACCCAGCGACCCTAGACACCTTGCGGCCAACATTCTCCGCTCGGTATACGGATCCTTACCAACCGGGATCCAATGAGATCTCCTTCGCACGAGAAGTCCAAGCTCGAGTCGTGGGCAGCTCTTGCCCTGGCGGTCTGGCATCAAGCGTCTGCTGGACCTCCGCAGTCACCTCGGTCGATCTTGATTCCGGTCAGCGAAGCCTGGATCTGCAGATGCCTCGATGGCGACCTTCCCTGGCGAATGGCCCCACGGACATCAGGTCGATTCGGGTCCAATCTGATCTCCTTCTCATAGAGCACAATACCACCACAGTTCGCGCTCTCGATTTGGCGGGAAATGTCTGGTCACTGCCAGCGTCGCTGGATTCGGATGGCAATGCGATGACTGTCAACTTTGAAGCCGTGGATGGTCTGGTTGTGGATGCTAACGATGATCTGATCTGGCTCGATGATGACGGGGAACTGCGGGTGGGAACGACGGATGGCAACCCTCTAAATCAAATCACGTGGGCGGACCCACAAAGCGTGGCGAACTTTAATTCTAATCGATGTGAAACGATCGAGTTGACCACGTCCCCGTCGGGGGCGGATCGACTGGTGGTCTGGTGTCAGGGCAAACGCCCGATCTTACAGGACGTTCTGACCGTGTTCGAAATGGATCGAAGCGTCGACCCCCCGACACTGACAGAGATTGCATACCCATTGCTGTATGTCCCTCGACGTTTAGGACCTGATTTTCAAGTCATTCGACTCCCTGGTACGGGTCATTTCCGTCTGCTGCCCGGTGACGGGTTCGAACAAATATTGAATGCGGAAATAACGACTGGACCGACCCAATGGGGTGCCAGCCCAAGCGAGACCGGAAATAACCTGTCCCTCGGTGCTGGCTGTTCCATCGCAGCGGAAGGGGCAGATGGTCGCTACATTGTCCTGCAGGGGGATGGATCCGAATCCGGATGGCGCATCGAGAGCGCGACCGATACCGAGACAGCCATGAACCTCCCGAATGGACTTGCTCCTCCCCAGAGCGACGGATTCTTCCTCGTCGCCGGCGATGGCGACGAAGAGCTACTTTATCTTTCGGCTGGGTTGAACCTAAGACCGGTGAGTCACGATGGATCCGGTAACTGGGTGGTCCCCCCCGTTGTTGGCAGTGAGGCTCCCCTCGCCCGTGATGGCGACTATCAATTGCAGGTTCGGTTTGTGGACGAAGGGGGTGAAGGCGGCGACTTTGCAGACGCAACGCAAGCCTTTACCCTAAGCATCCCCTGAGCCAAATTACCGATAATCGGTAAGGGAGTCTGCGAGATGTCCGAAGTCCGAAACGACAGCAAGCGACTGGAAGCGAAGCGGCAGGACAACGCTCGCAACGAAAAATCGCGCAGTGCAGAGCAGACCGAAAAGACCCGCGAACGATTTAAACAAGCGCTCCAGAAGAATCAGAAGCCAGCAGACCCGCGCCAAAGAGCGCAGCAACAAACCAGTCAACTCGCCACGGCCCGTAGTGCTCAGCGCCAAGGCGAAGCTCGTGGTCAGAATCAGAGGCTTGCAACACAGCGAACACAAGATGCCGATCAAACCGCTCAAACGGCTGAAGGTCGGAGTCAGCAATCAGAAGCAGGTCGTCAGGGACAGTTGAACCGTCGAAGTCAGTTGGGCGCTCGGCAAAAGGGACAAGAGCAAAACCTCGAAAGATCAGGCGAGGCGGGGCGCCAGTTGGAGCAAAAGGGTCAACAGAGTCTCCAACGAAAAGGGCAACCGAAGGGATCGAAAGGGAACGAAGTACCGGCCGATCCAATCCGTTCCACATCTCAGGATCGAGAAGAAGGAACCACCTTGCGGGATCAATCCAGCCGAGGAATCGCCGAAGGGGGGCAAGGAAAAATTGCCGTGGAGGCCATCGGGGCCCGAGCTGAACAGACCAAGGCACAGCAAGCAGAACCCATGAAGATTCCGCAGATCATTCTGGAGGCCCTCGCCAAAAAGGTCTTTGTGGGCATTGATGCCGCAGGCAATGGCCGCTTCGATATCGAATTGGGCGGGCAGATGCTCGCCGGGTTGCGCCTGTCCATTACTGCGAAAGACGGTAAGGTCCATATCCAGATCGGAGGGGACAACAAGAGCGCAGGCCGTCTACTGAAAGGCCATCACACCGAGCTCGCTGGCTTATTAAGGAAGCGAAACCTTGATCTCGAAGGGATCGATCTCGACGATTCGTGAAGGATACTTTGCGCTCCTGTGCTGACTGCATTCACATTTTCTCGCAACACGCGTAGCGTCGCGATGAACACAGGGTGGTCATGCAACGCTTCGATTGGAGTGCACTTCAAAGCACAAGCAGAGAAGATGTCGATCTTCTGTGCGCTGCTCAATCCTTGGTCTCGAGCATGCTCCAGCGTGCGGTTGGAGAACTCCCTGCACCGCCAGGTTGCACCGTACGCCCTCAAATGGTCGGCTACAGCGGTGACTGGAGTTTACCTTCGGGAGAAAGTCTGAGCTTCCAACTCACCAGTGAAGATCTCTGCGTCAACATCCGATTTGCAGCACCTCTTGCCCTCGCTGCTGTGGATGAAATTCTCGGAAAATCACCGGATCGAGCGCAACCAGCCCGTGTCCTCACCCCCATCGAGTTAGGGGTCTTTGAATATTGTCTACTCGATTGGCTCACAAAAGCTCGCACCGAAGTCAGCAACCTCTCCCCCCCCGTTTTGGCGAATCTTGCGAGCCCGGCCGAACACCTCGCCGAAGCAGGCCCTGTGTTACGGTTTCATTGCGCAGGCGAACAAGTCGCTGGTCGTGTCGAAGTACGGCTCAAACAGATCGAACTAGCGCAGCCTAAAGTCGACCGAGTCCAAACGACCAGTCCACTGATCTCGCTGCCCATCGATCTGGCGGTTCGAGTCGCTTCTGCTCGTCTGGATAAAGCGACGCTGAACGCCGTTGAAGAGGGCGATGCGATCGTCTTTGATGAGCGCTTCGTCTCGGTGACCGATGGGCGACTAGCAGGTCAAGCAACCCTTGCAGCGCCTACAGGACCTGATCGATTTACCTTGAGTCTGCTCGATGACGGGGAATTCCGTGTCGAGTCGCTCAATACTCTGGAGAACCCTATGTCCGAGTCATCCGAAAAAAGTGTGTCCGATGTGATCGCTGAGGACGTTGAACTTACCCTCAATGCAGAACTGGGTCGTGTCCGAGTCACGCTCGCAGAAGTGGGTGGCTATGGTGAAGGACAGGTTATTCATTTGGCCAAGCCCGTCGGTACGGAAGTTGATTTAACCCTTTCTGGACGGTTGGTCGGACGGGGAGAACTTATGGATATCGATGGTGAATTGGGAGTTCGTATCACCCGATGGTCAGTCTAGTCCTTAGCACAACGACCACCGCAGAGGCGCTGAGCCCACGACCGAGCTACGTGGGTCCAGTACTGCAGATGCTCATCGTACTGGTGATTATGGTCGCCGTACTCTTTGTGGTCGCTCGTTTGTTGCGACGGCTCCCCGCATTCCGACCACCGGTTGGAGAGCACATGCGCGTCATTGAACGCATGCCATTGGGCCCTAAGCATCAACTGCTGCTGGTCGAAGTCGAGGGACGTAAACTGCTCTTAGGTGCGTCGGAAAGTGGACTTCGCCATTTGGCCGATATGGAACCTTCCATCGACGAAACAGAAGGGATCCCATGATCCTGGCTGCCCTGCTGCAGATGAACCCGATGGTCCTGGCTCAACAACTGCAGGTCGATACCCTTCTAGGTAACGACAGCATCGCGAATCGACCGCTGATTCTAATGACTGCGCTGGCGGGTCTTGCCTTGGTCCCGTTCGTCCTCATGATGGTGACCAGCTTTGTGAAGATCGCAGTGGTTCTATCCATTGCTCGCCAAGCCATCGGAACTCAACAAATCCCTCCCACGACAGTGATCACAGGACTGTCCATTATTCTAACCGTCTACACGATGAGCCCCATCATGGAAGAGGGCTATCGGCGAGCCACTGTGGTCGCTGAAAAAGCCCCTGGCGGTGATCTGCTCAACGTCAAAAATATCGGGGTGCTTCAACAGGCTTTGCAAGAGGGTATCGAACCGATGCGTCGCTTTCTCAAGCGGCATGCTCACCGCAAAGACAGGGAGATGTTCTACGCTTTGGCGAAGCGAATGCGCAAAGCGGAAGACAGAGCCGGAGTCGATAAAGATGACTATCTGATATTGATCCCAAGCTTTGTCATTAGTGAACTGACAGAAGCCTTCCAAATCGGTTTCATTATCTTCTTACCCTTCTTGGTCATCGACATGGTGGTCTCCAATATCCTGATGGCCTTGGGCATGATGATGCTTGCCCCCACAACGATCTCTCTCCCTTTCAAACTCCTTCTCTTCGTCTTGGTCGATGGCTGGCACCTTCTTACCAAAGGACTGGTCATGGGCTACGCATCGGGTTGATCCATGGGCGGTACTGCGATTGAACAATTCGTCTTGCAAGTCACCAACGAGGCACTGGTCTTGACGCTGATCGCCTCGGCACCCGCGGTGGTTGGATCCCTGATCGTCGGCTTGGCGATGGCCTTGTTTTCAGCAACAACTCAAGTTCAAGAACAAACCTTGTCCTTTGTTCCAAAAGTGATTGCCGTCTTCATCATTCTGGCGGTCACGGGGCCTTGGGTTGGCGCTTTCCTCCTACGTTTCGCCCAACTCTGCTTCACAGGGTTCGTCCCCCTTTTGCGCTAGCGTGGCAACCGTTGGACAAATTCTCGACCAACTCCTGCTCAGCGCAGAGTCGACCCGTCAACTTGTCACCTTTGCATTGATCCTTGGAAGGCTGCTCCCCATCATCGTTTTAACTCCCTTTCTGGGGGGTAAATCAGCACCGATCTGGGTCAAGATGGGGGTCGGCGTCACCCTCGCGATCATGGTCGCTCCGGTGGTGTACAGCCAGGAACAAGTCCCAGCGACGACCAATGCCATCACTTTCTTGATCCTGATGCTCAAAGAGATTTTTGTCGGTCTCTGCATCGGCTTCATCCTCGCCGAGCTTTTCTTTATTGCCGATGCACTGGGTCGGTTGGTGGATCTGTTTCGTCAAACCACCATGGCAACCGCCATGGTTCCCGAACTGAAAGAACGCTCCAGTGCCTTCGGAACACTAAGCTACCAATTCTTTATCGTCCTCTTCTTAGCCATTGGCGGGCACCGTCTATTTATCACGGGAGTTTTCGAGTCTTTCATAACAATACCTGTGACAGTCATGCCTGCCTTTCAAGGGAATATGGAACCCTTTATCGGCTTGATCATGCTCACTGCTGCCCGTTTGCTGATGGTCGCTACCGCGTTGGCCATGCCGATCTTGGCAGCGACCTTCTTAACCGACGTCATCTTTGGATTGTTGAACCGCACTGCACCGCAAGTTCAAGCTTATTTTCTCAGTTTACCAGCCAAGGCGATGGCTGGTGTCTGGTTGTTCGCAGCGGGTCTCGGAATGACCTTAGACGTCCTGTCTCGGGAGGCGGTGATTTACCTGGAAGATCTCAACAACATGCTCAGATTAATGCGATAGAATGGAAATCTTTTCGCAACCGTTTGCTCGGGGCTAAAACGACTCGTTAATCGCTTCCCACTCCGACGTCGTTTCGCTCCCCTCAAAGCTCGCTGTCTCGTCGCTTTGGATGGCGGGCCCTGGCCAGATGCCAAAGGCAGTCAACTCGTCGCGACTCAAGTGCTGAGCGAGTTCGGTGAGCGTCATAGAATTCCTCCGATCAAACCAGTGATTTGACTGGCCACGGGGGCCATTGTTTCGGGCCGCACTTGAAATGCAACAGCCATGTTGCATTTCTGTTGAAAACTTTTGTTACGAAAAAGTTTTCAACAGAGGAAATGCTGCACAAGCTATTGAAAGGCCTATTTGACCACCCCTGGCCGTTACATGAAATATCATTCACAAATAGAAGCAATTTTAGAGGTATTTTTGCAACACGACGCTCACTGAACATTTGTTCATAGTCATAATTTCAAAGCCGTCAGCCGATGTTGCCATGGGAATATCATCCGAGATAGTTGTGATGGGGTTGGAGGACCTGATCATTCGATCGAGTTGCGCAACGTCGTTCGACGATTTCCCCAGTCCGATAAACCAGTATTGGACGGGGTCAATCTCAAGTTAGAACGGGGGGAATTCGCCTTCCTTACCGGTGTCTCAGGAGCCGGCAAATCAACGCTACTCCGACTCCTTTATGGTGCCGATCAAGCGACGTCCGGCGAGGTCCGAGTCGCGGGTCACGACGTGGATCAACTCACTTCCCATTCACTGGCACTACTGCGCCGGCGAGTCGCTGTCATTTTCCAGGATTTCCGACTTCTCAACGGTCGAACTGCCCTCGAGAATGTTCGACTGGTCCTGGAACTTCGAGGTTACCGGTTCAAGGATGCCGATCGACGAGCAGGCGAGGCACTGGATCAAGTCGGCCTGTTAGGTAAGGAACACCAAAGAATCCCCGAACTCAGTGGCGGGGAGCAACAAAGGGTTGCCATTGCTCGAGCCTTGGTCGGCGAACCGCAGGTGCTCCTCTGTGACGAACCCACGGGTAACCTCGACGATCAACTGAGTCTCAATGTCCTGTCGTTAATCGATTTAGCCAGTGCCCGTGGGGCGACTGTTCTCGTTGCGACCCATGCCCGGGAACTCTTAACACGGTTTCCTCACCCGAGTTATCGGCTCGTGGATGGACACCTGGAGCAGAGACGATGATACGGTTTGCCTGGCGAGAAATGGTCACAGCATTCCGGCGTCGACCTTGGCTCATGCTGTGCTGGCTTGCGGTGCTCAGCAGTTGCCTGATGGCGATGGGGTGGATTCAGGGCTTTGCCGAGGGGGCTCGTCGGGCGGCAGCTCAAATCGAGCCCGAGCACCAAATCTGGGCTTTTGCCCGTCCCGATGCGGAGGCGAAGCCCCTAGAGGACCTACTCCGACGGATCGGCTCACTCCCAAGCGTCGAGAGAGTACGTCGACTGAATGCAGCTGAAGTCAGGCGACGTATCGCAGTCGAGCTCTCCTCCGAAACATCTGCCTCGGATCTGCCAGATGGTCTTCTACCGCAATCCATACAGATTACTCCGGTCAAGAGTGGAGTCAATCCAGCGGTCCTGGAAATACTTCGAGCCTCTGAGGCGATTGAATGGGTGGATGCCGGAGACATACAGGTCAATCAGGCTAGAGCGAGAGTCAGGAGCCTGGATCGCTCCGCTCAAGCTCTAAGTCTCTTGCTGCTTGTTACACTCCTGTTGCTGGGCTTGGGGCTGGGTCGTTTGGCGATGAGCCTGAGACGGGATGAAGTGTCGGTCATGCGGCTTGTCGGCGGCAGCCACCTTTGGATTGGTGCTCCCATGATGCTCTCCGCAGTGATTATCGGGCTGAGCGCAGCACTGATCGCCTTTGTCGGCTGTCGTGTTTCAATGGCTGGTTTAACAGAACTCACGGGCGGAGGAATGTATTTAGTGGCGCCAGTTCCCGCCTATGCTCAACTGTTGAGACTCGTCACGGTGGGCCTTCTAAGTCAAACACTCGGGGTCTTGCTCGGGGTCATGGCTGAACTAAACCGCTCCGAGATGGACGCTTTATGATCTCGCTGCTGATTCTGCTCACATCCGCTCAACCGACGGATAGCGTGGAACTGGTTTTGAGCCAGATGGAACGCCTTCGAGATGAGTTGAGTACGGGCGAAGCTCGTCAGAGGGACCGAGGGGAACGGGAAGCGGCGTTGATCAACGCAGTCGACGATGCCAGGTTTGCTCTTTTTGAGGCGCAAAAAGCATTGCAACTGGTCCGGGATCGACTCGTGGAAACCAGCGAGGCGGTGGAGCGAGAAAAGGTGGCCGAACGTGAAGCAATGAAGCGTGAGCAAAAAGCCTCCGAAAACGCCCGCCATGCCCTCGGTTTTTTAATCCGTGGGCGTCGGGGGATTCGAGATCGTCCGCTGTTGCGAGCAATGGATCGGCGACGAGTCGATTTCACCCTGAAATCTCTCCAAGTCGCCCGAACGGAGCGCAATCGTTTGAGCCAAGCACGGCAAAAACTCTCAAAATCCCTTCAACGGCAACGTGAGCAACAAACACGGTTGGCTACATTGAAGGAGAGCCGATCCCTACTGGAGCGAGCGGCGACGACTGCATTAAACCGAGCCCGGCAGGATGAAGCCCGAGTGGGAGCCCATGCACGAGCACTGGAAGCCAATCGCTTGGCGCTGGCTGCTTGGTTGGAAAAGCTTCAACCCACGCTGGAAGCGCCACAAGGCAAAATACCGCTGCGCAGAGGAAGCCTTCTGGTCCCAGTGGCCGGGTGGCTACGTCATGGTTACGGTATGCAGGAGGGTGATCAGGGCCTGAGTCGATGGCGAAACCGTGGTGTGGACATCAAAAGCCCGGAAGGTGCACCGGCTGCTGCGGCGTCGGCGGGACTTGTAGCCTTTGTGGGCAGATCGCCCGGTCTCGGACTCGTCGTGGTCCTCGATCACGGAGCGGGTTGGCGCACAGTCTATGGTGGCCTCGGCGAGGCGACGGCTCAAACGGGCGAACACCTGCAACAGGGCGCGCCCCTCGGCCGAGTGGGTGCGAGCGGCCACCTGCACTTCGAGTTAAGGCTACAAGCGAAGAGCGTAAACCCACAATCATGGTTTCGTGACCCAATACCCAGGCAAAGCCAATGAATCGCTTGGCGGTTTGGACACTGATTGCCTCGCTACCATCCAGCGACTCACCGGAAGTTGCCTATCGAGCGATCGGCGATGTTGCGACGGTCATGGGAACGATTCTTCGGGAGCATGTGGACGGATCTGATCCCGAGCGTCTCGCCAAAGCAGCCATTGATGGCATGCTCGCAGAACTCGACCCTTGGAGTCGCCGAGTTCGAGCCCAAGAGGTGGTCGCAGCAGACCAGGATGATGCCATCGACTGGAGCTGCTCGAATGATGGCGACATCTTGAAGCTGCGGATTCACCGTTTTGATGCTCAAAACCCACGAGCCTGGTTCGAGCGATGCCCGGATCTCCAAAAGGGCCTGCCCCTGCTCTTGGATCTCCGGGGCAATAAAGGGGGCTACTTAGACGGCGCGCTCAGCCTCTCAGACCGTCTGGTGAAGGGGGGAATCCTTCTCACCGAGGTTCACCGACGAGATGAAAAGCAAGTTCATCGAGCGCGTGATATTGGCTTTCCTCCTGCGGCAACAGCGATCCTAGTGGACGGTGACACCGCCAGTGCCGCAGAACTTCTTGCGGGCATCTTGAGAGATCGCATCGGCGCTCAGTTATGGGGTCAAAAGACCCGTGGAAAGGGGTCGATTCAACACCCGTTACGTTTAGCGAATGGCGACGTTGTGCTCATCACCACCGGTCGGTTTCAGTTACCCGGTGGCGAGTTACCCGACGGTCGTGGATTGTCCCCAAACGGTCCCGAACCACGCCAGCCGGCCATGGCCCTCTGCCTCATGGCGAAACGTACTTGGCGCAATGATCGATGTACTGAGTCGGATCAACGCCCATCATCAAGCGAGTAAAATGCATCCGTATACCGACCGAGGGCCTGGTATTTTTATGTTGGCCCGGTTGGTAGTATGCTTCAGTCAACGGCCTTCCAGGCCTAAGGAATCGGTCACCTGGTGTATCGGGTAGAAATACAGGACGATGAGGGAAACCGTTCCCTGATCCCCGTGACGCGTCCGGAAATTTCCATCGGTCGCAAGGACGGGAATGTGATTCGGCTTACAGACCGCAACGTTTCCCGTTCACACGCCATGCTAATCACCGGCCCCGAAGGACTCACGATTGAGGATTTAAGTTCCTACACCGGGACCCACCTCAACGGCAGGAAAGTTGCTGGAAAACATCGACTCACCCATGGCGATGTGATCACGATTGGTGATTACCAACTCCGAATTCTCGGTGAGGGCAAAGCCGCCGCTGTATCGATTGAGGATTCTCAAATTACTCAAATCGATGCGGGGGTTCCCAAAGCCCTCGAAGTGTCAGCAAATGCTCCATTGATGGAAGATGATGAGGATGCGGATCCAACCGCTGTCATTACCCTGCGTAGTGGTTTGGGTGCGTCCCCACGGGAGAGCAGTCATTCCGGCTTGATCGACGGTCCACCGGCACGGCTTGTCGTCGTCTCGACCAACCTTGCGGGCACTGAAATTATCATCGATCGATCCCCCATGCGGATTGGACGAGGCAGCGAATGCGAAGCGCGCATCAATCACCGCAGCGTGAGTCGTCATCACGCCTCGATCGAATATCGGGGCGATGCATTTTACGTTGTCGATGCTGGCAGTGCCAACGGCATCACGGTCAACGGCGAGCGCTACGCTGAGACTCCCTTACGAAGTGGCGACCGAATCGACCTTGGACATGTCCTGGTTCGCTTCTTCCCGCCCGGGCAAATCCCCGAGTTTGCAGATATGCTGACAGCGCCCCCGGGCCGCAAAGGCAGCCCAGTGGTCACGCTGTCCCTCTTGGCGCTCATCACACTCATTGTCGTCGTATTTTTCGGACATCGGTATTGGCGAAGTTTAAACAGTGGTGCGCCAACGGTAGCCGTCGCTGACTCTGCAGCGCTGCAACGGCAACTGCAAGATGCCATCGATAATCGGAGTTGGTCAGAGGCTCTGAGGTTATTACAGGATCTCGATCAAGCGGGTTTCTCCCTGGAAATGCAGGAAGGTTACCGAAAACAAATAAGTGCCGAACAGCTTGCGGAGGCAGCCATCGATAGTGCCAATGCAGCGGAAGCCCGAGGCGAATGGGATCTCGCACTTCAACACCTGGAAGAGATCCCTGCAGATTCAGTCTATCGGGACGAAGCCAAAGAGCGCATGCCGGACCTGGAAAAGAAGCTTGTTATTCAGCTTTTAGAGCAGGCTCGAGGGGCTCGAGACGACGGCAAGTTCAATGATGCGCTGCGATACCTTGAGGTGGCTGAAAGCGAAGATCCAGGAAATCGTGAAGTCAAACGTCTTCGGGGAGAAATCAATGCAGAAATTACCCGACAAGGCTCCTCGGAGCCAAAGGCAGCACCCCGTAAAGTGGCACCCCAAAGAAACGGTGCTCCAAAGCGTGCAAGAGATCGAAAGACTGGCACTGGTACGATTAAAAAACGTCCAAATTCGGACCGGTCAACAGGGAAACCGAAAGCAAGTTTCAAAGATCTTCTGCGCCAAGCAAACGGTCTCCTTAGGCAGCAAAGCCCGGCAGCGGCTAAACGTGCCCTCGTCCTGCTGAAGCGTGCACAGCGCATCCAAAATAATGCGCCACCTCTGCACCGGAGCCTTGGCATCTCTTATGCCTTGTTGAAGGAATATGATCTGGCCAAGAAGCACTACAAGCGCTACCTGCAGTTAGCGCCGAACTCGCCGGACGCACCGGCGATTCGTAGGATGCTCAAGGGGCAATAAATGATGAATCGAAGCATGCGAGGGCGTCGAATCGGGGTCCTGGCGGGCGGTCTCTCCGAAGAGGCTGGTGTCAGCCGTGTCAGTGGCCAAGGCGTCGTGGAAGCGCTCACCGGCGTCGGTTGTGACGTTCAACTGGTCCTGCTTAACGATCAGGACCCCGCAAAGATCATTAAAGACAGCGGTATTGAGGTGGCCTTTCCTGTCACCCATGGCATCTATGGTGAAGATGGCTGTCTTCAGGGTCTCTTGGAATGGATGGGCATCCCCTATGTGGGCTCTGGGGTCCTTGCGAGTGCCCTTGCGATGAACAAGACCGTCGCCAACGCTATCCTAAAAAATCGCGGATTACCCGTGCCCGAAGGCGTCACAATAGACTCGGAAGATCCCGATGCTTTAAAGATAATTGACGCAGCGCTTGCCGCTCGCCCGGTTTGCATCAAGCCCAATGCCGGTGGCTCCAGTGTCGGCATCGAATTGGTGGATG
>MDTA01036562.1_pt1 | contig 19959 bp, 16 predicted proteins | sample 811151 | NCBI WGS metagenome assembly MDTA01 (sample SAMN05326648, study PRJNA326480) | marine metagenome | isolation source: seawater | place: Indian Ocean: South | collected 2010 | reverse complement strand
TCAATTAATTCCATTAGCTTCAAAGCATCTTGAGAATTACCAATTTTAACACTTTCCCCAGAATTAATTGCATTCAAAAATAAGTAGAAAAAATAGAAGTCGCTAAACTTAAAATATTTTTAGTTTTTGATTTTTTTTGCGAGAACACGCTACTTAAATCATCTTAATCTATGAGGACTAGGAGGTAAAATTACTTTTAGAAAATTCCAAATTATTTTCAAATCAAGCTAAGAGTATCCTCTCTAGATCACGACTACTATCAAGATTAAACTTTTCAGGATTAAGATGCTGGAATTTTTCAACACTATCTTCAAGTTCAAGCAAACTATTTATACAAATAAGGGCTTTGCTTTTGTTATAAAATTTATCTAAAAAGTCTCCTTTTTTAACAATCACTTTTTTTTGGAATTGAATTCCTCTTCCAAAAATACCTGAAGGATATTGCACATTTTCATTTCTGTAACACAAAATAAAATTGACGTTTTTAAATAAAAAAAGCATTTCTTCATCGGGAATGAATCTATTAATTAGGAAGATATTTTTATTAGTATTTTGAAAATTTATATGATGATTCTTACCTGCAATAATTAATTTAAAATTAAAGGTTTTTTTTAATTTCAAAAACTTAATCCATTCGTCCATCATTCTTTTTTTATTTAAAACTCCAAAAAGTAGAACAGTAGTATTATTGAATTGAAAACTTTTTAGTTCTTTTGGTTTTTTAAAAGGAATTTTTAAAAAAGGCAGATCCCAATTCTGAATGTCATAAATAAAGTGATTTATATATCTAGAATATGAACTCTCATTTGCCTCTTTATGAATACTAAGAATTTTACAATTTTTTAAATTTCTTATAACATAAAAAATGTTTCTTTGAATAAATGAACGTATTCCTTTCTTACTGAGCATATTTGTTCTAATTGAAAACATGATACTTTTTTTACCAATTAATGAACGAATGATTATGAATGGAAAGAAGAGAAGATGTACTCCATCAAAATCAAGAAAAACTATCTTTTTGAACCGGAAAATATTGAGTAGTTGTTTGTAAAGTTTTTTCTCGACTTCAAAATAAGTGAGATTTTTTAGAACAATATCATAATTGTCATAGTGCCCAAACTTATTTCTACTATAGATCATTAGAAACTATAGGGGTTGGAAAAATTGTTAGGATAGATTGCCAAGCTTTTTAATTTCATTTAGATAATTACAAATTGTAATAGCAATACTTATGAATATAAGATGCATAGTTGAATATGACATAAGTATTGATTCAAAAGGAGCTTGAATATTTATTGAAAGAATGTATAATAGTATAAATGATAAGCTCTCATTTTTGTTGTCTTTTGTTTTATAAAGATCTTGGGTCATCTTGATTATTTTAAAGAAAATTATAAAAACGATTATGGTAGTTATAAACCCTGCCTCAAGAATTAAATTTAGATAAAGATTATGCATATGATTATGATTTAACGAAATTCTTTGTGGAATGTCTCCATAGCCAATTAAATGTATGTAGTCAAAATTCAAAATATCTTTTATACCTAGTATCCAAGCTTTTAATCTAAATGTAGCTGTGGCAAAGTGAGTAACGTCGCCTCTTACCATAAACTTATTTATATAATCAATCGAAACGATTTCAATTAAATATTCAGATATAAAGGTCCAAAATATTGGAATAAATGGAATAGATAAAAGGGTGATATAGATTCCAATTATTTGTTTACTCTTTGGCAATAGTGAAAAAAGTATTGCTATAAATATTAACGCAAGATGGCTTCTTCTTCCCATAAAATATTGAACTAAAATAACCAATAAAAAAGATAGAATGATAAATGTAACATTTTTTAATGCACCACCAGATATATTCTTTAATTTGCATTGCAGCATAGATAGCGCTGGGAAGAAACAAATCAAAGATAGCATGGGTACGTCATAATCACTATAGATAAAGTTAGATTTTTCAGCAATATTATGAATTGATCCCGGATGAAAAGAGGACCCCGATACATACCAAGCATTGATGAATGTAAAGGACATTAGAATGAAAAGAGATACATAAATATCTCTAAAAAGCAATTGAGAATTATTTTTATATACTTTTGATGTGTATAATAAATTCCAAAAGAGCAAATGAATAAATAGAACAGGTGCTAGAAATATAGATGAAAATCCTGAACTTGCTCTAAATAATGATAAAGCGCTGTATAATAGAACATATAAAAATAAAAATGTTTTTAATGAAAAAAGTTCAAATTTGTGAGTAAAAATATTAGATCTTAATAGTCTTTGGAAAATGTAAATTGATGAAAGAAAAAAAACTATTCCCTTTAGATATTCTATTCCAAAAGTTCCTGAGAGGTAAATTCCAATTGAAAATATTAGGAAATATGAATGAACAAAGTAGCGTAATATCAAACATTCACCTTTATATTCTATTTCATTCTAGCTTTTAATATTGGTATATGGCTAGGGGTTAATGAATAATACTTTTTCCCATTCTTTTCACCCCATACAATTAATTTTTCAAAATCCTTACTATGATTATAAAAATCAGAAGCATAATCTCTGTCTCTAAAAAAGGAAGGGTGCGTTTCAAAGACTGTATTCATCAAGCCCTTGAATTGTACTTTATCATTATGCTTCCAAAAATATTTTTCTCCTTTTTCTCTTCCATCCGCACCAATGAAATGAATGTTATTTGTTAATGATGAAGCGAGTGGAAGCATGAAAAGATTTACAATGCTGCGCATGGGATAAACATTAAGATTTTTTGAAGTGGGGAAATTGTATTCCCCCGTGGTATCTATCCCAATAATATAATTTTTTAATTTGGGAAAATGATTTAGCATTAATGGAACAGTAACTTCAGGAACTACTATTAAACATTCATATTCTTTCACTACTTCTAAAACAAGTCTTCTGTAATCATGCGCATATTGACTTGGTCCAAAGTGAAAAACAGGATCAGCAAAAGTGATTAGATCTGGACCATTAATGTATTCTAAAAATTCTTTATCTTTTATTATTGTATTACACACAATTTTTAAACTATTTGAATCAAATTCAAACTCTTTGTACATAGAAAAATTTGGTCCAGTTAAAAAACAGTATGAATTATCTGTATTAGAAAATTTTTTAGATAATATATCAAAATTAGATATAGAATTTTGCCTAAAAGCGAACTTTTCAGATTCATTTATGGTACTAGAATAAATTCGCATCCAAACACTCCCTTCTGAGTGGGAAAAAAAGTATGGATCAGCTACAACTACTTTTGATATTATACCAGGGAAAAGAAAAAATAATATCTGTTTATATTTTGTTAGTAGTATGCTATCGTAATCAAAGAGGTTTTTATATCTTATTTTTTCAATAAGACTTATATTGGTTTTATTATCAGTGAAAAAGTTATTTTGATATCTAGGTTTTGTAAAATCTTTGAGATCAAAATTTTTTGAACTTTTCTTTTGTAAAATTTCAATTTTTAATCCCTTCTTTGATGGCAACGCCCAGAATATTTTGTTTAAAGCATTTGAAAATTCATCTTCAGAACTGCAGTCGAATACTACCAAAATTTTACTACTGTTCCTTTTATTTTGAATTTTAAAGACAAATCGATCAAAGGTTGTAATTAGTTTGTATATATAGTAATTAAGTTTTCTAAATGCTATTTTAATTTTTTGCCTTTTCCCAAATACGACTGTATTTATGTTTCCCAAACTATACTCTCTTTTTTTAGTTCATGTTTAACAGTAATAAAAAAGTGAATCATACTCAACAAAGTTTTAAGTTATTTTTAAACCCTAAAAAAGGTAACACGATAATACCCAATCTTTTATAAACGAACCATGCGCCGATGAAAGATTGAAGGGGGCTAGATGCTAAAAAAGCAATAGCTCCTCCAATTATCCCTAAAAACGGTATTAGGATAATCGATAGTATAGTATTTATAAATGCGGTGAAGAAAACAATTTTTTTCCATGTATTATCATTACCGGTCATTGTAAGATATAATCCTACTGGACCTGTGGACATTGTTAATAACTGTGCTATGGAAATATAAATTAAAACTTTATAACCCACGGTAAATTCTTCTCCAAAAATAGCCATAAGATCTTTGGAAAAAACTGAAACTCCTAAAACATATATTGATCCAATAACTGCTAGAATTGTTGCTGACCTTGTAGCAAGTTTTTCAAGATCCAAAATTTTATTTTTATGATGTAGTTCTGCAATTATTGGTGCAGAAATGGACGAAACTGCAACCAGCATAAAGTTTGAAATCATTCCTATTCGGCTTGCTACATTGAAGATACCTACATCTTCACTCAAAAGAAAAAATCCTATTATTAATGTTGGGAACCTTGCTATAAATATCTGTGATAAATCAACCCATATCAAATTCATACTTGAATCTAAAAATTCACTTTTATCAAAAATTTCACTACCTTGGTCTTTTACCATTTTTCTCCGAACAGAAAAATATGAATAACATGCAGTAAATGCAGACGCAAGCAAGTGAGAAATTATTATTCCATTCATCCCAGAGCTTTGACCAAAAACAGTTATGCCAACTAAGGTAATTGATGGTGTTAGTACATTTAAAACTAAAATTGAGTTAAATATACGTTTTTGCCCCCTTAAAATATTTGAACTAATAATTGAAAAACTATAAAAGAGAATTATAAACGACATCATAAATAATGGTTTAACCAGTTTAGGTTCTCCAAAAAGTTCACTTATTTGAGTTTTAAACAATGAAATAAGTGAAATTAGAATAATTGAAATTGACAGTGACGTTTTTAGAGAAAAGTGATACATCTTATTAAAATGGCCATACTTTTTGTTATCATAATAAATTGATGTATACTTCACAATAGGTGCATTCATTCCAAAACAACAAATCGTTGAAGCTATAGTAATGATAGAAATTATTATATAATATATGCCTGACAACTCTGAACCCAAATATCTAACAATTATGACATTAAGAAGAAAACTTATTATTGCAGATGTAATCTTTAATGAAAATGCTGATAATGATCCTTTCAAAATGAGATATCTCTTTGTATTGATTGAGATAATATTTTGAATAGTTTTTTTAATAAGGTTCATCATCTAGTTTGACTCTTTTTTAAAATAATAATACCCCAAGGATCGAGTTCAGGGATCTTTATTTGAATTTTATTTGTTTTGACGTTTTGAAAAAGAGTATCTGTTCGTACAAGCTCAGAATAATGATGATATTGATTGATTATACTATCTGAATATGCATTATGTATTACTTTTTCATGGATAGCTTTATCATAGTCCTTTTTAGTTTTGAAAAAGATTGACACTTCAGAATTGGGAAATATATAAGATAAATCTAAAATTAAATTGGTGGATACTGTTTTTTTTGATGTACGAATTAAATGTAATACAACAGGAGCATCAATGTCATTGGCTTTAACCCTCATAAATGCTGCTAAAGTATTTTCATGATTTTCAAAATTAATCACATGGGAAAATAAGTTCTCAGATTTAGGTAGAATCGCAAATACTTCATAATAATCATTAAGATATGGTTCTATGCCCCTTACAAAGCCAAATAAATCAGCTAACTCATTTGGGGTAGAAAAAATTCTAGGCTGATTCTTTCCACCATATTGATCCCACGGAACAATTATATTTTGTCCTAGTGAGTAAGAAAATGCAATCTGCCTTCTAATTGTTTCTAAGTCAGCCAACCCTCTATAACCATTTAATGCCCCAGTATAAATAATCTTTTTATTTCTTTGCAATGCAGATTGTGATGATTGCCATAAATATTCAGCATTTACTTCTCTATTATTTATTTCTGTCAAAGCAAAATCAAAGTACTTAGTTAAAGTATCTGTATCATCGCTAAAGATTCCTTTATTCCAAACCAAATTACAAGAAAATGTAATATCTTTTGATGAAATGGAATCAAGGTGATTATGTGTGTAATTAAAAAAATTAATTGCATCTTCGATAATCCAACGCCGATTATCTCCAATGGGACCAAGACCAGTCGGTTCATCTCTTTGAAAGTTGTATACACCCATATTTAACCATTCTTCAATATTCCTTATATACCATAATCTATAATGTTTATTTTGAGGGTCTGCTATGTACCTTTTTTTATCGTTATAATTATTATAAATAGGTTGATCGTTGTTATCAGTTTTTGCATGCTCTAATTCATAGGCAACTGAATTAACCGTACCCTGGAAATTCCATCCAAGTTTTTGAACTGTCTTAATTAACTCTCGATCTTTTATGTAAGACCAGAATACTGAATTGACATGAAATGATTTTGCAATTGAAATTAGATTATCTCTTGTTCTAATTTTTCGGTCTAGCTTAAAAAACCTTATCCCAATATCTGCATTTTTAGGAAGGCGTTTGTTAATGATAATTTTATCGTTCACCATCTTTTGGACTGAAATTTTTTCACATTTAATTAATCCATTACAAAAGAGTGAAATACAAATAATGATTATTTGAATTTTAAATGAAAATCGAGGATTCAAGGTACTGACTCTACAGCAAAAAGATTTACAAACCCTTTAATATAGTCTTCTTTATTATTTGGCCACCACTTATATAACCAATTGCAAATCGAAAGGTTTTAAGTGTTTGATCAAATCATTTTACTTTTTTTGATACAAAAGTGGTACCAAATACTTCTGGCAATAGATAAATATTATTGCAACTAAAAAAGAAAAAAGAGCTGCTAACACTACGATTAACTTTCTTTTTGGTTTACTCTTTTGTAATGGAACATTTGGCTGATCAATTATAAAGAGAATGTCGGAATCTTCTACCTCTTCAATTTTTGCCATTTCTAATTCTTGCTTCAAAGTAATATAAAGACTTTTCTGGACTTCTATCTCGCGTATCAAGCGTTCTTGTTCTAGAAGAAGTGCGGGGGAACTTTGTATCGACCTGTTCTGCTGTCTGAATATTTTTAACTGCTCTTCACCATATACAAGATCCTTGTTAATATTAATAATTCTTTCCTCTATAAATTTCCTCTTTTTAACTGCTTGTCTAGTATTAAACATTTTTTGATGATTATCTAACTCTTCAATAAGAGCGTTATTTACCTCAGCGGCTAAATTAGGTTCGATAGCATCCACAAAAATTTTTACGATAGGACTTTCATCGCTTACTTGAACTCTTATCATATTCTCAATTATGTATTCGATGGACATCTCCTCTAGAGTATCAATTCCGAATTCTGGTTCATCATCACCAATCATTAATATTTGTAATAAAGATTTTTGAGAACCATATTTATTTGTGTCAAACTTCCTGTAAGTTAATTTTCTTGCTATTGTTCTACTTTTTATAAGTTCAGGATAAACCATCACTTGGCCCTCTGAATCATTAATTGAAGGCATAGATAAACCCAACTGTGCTGCCATACCAGCAAATTTCCCCAAATTTGAATTTGAACTATTTGCTGGTATAATTATTGCACCTGATGTATAAAAGTTTTGTGCTAAGAAAAGCAAATAAATTGTTGTAACAAAACAACTACTTATTACCATTTTCGTAAGAAACTTAAAATTTTCTTTGAAAAATTCAATAAGTTCTATTAATGATAATGTAAATACCATTTTGTCATAATCGTTTGTTCTCTTTAATGACATCAGTTTTACCTATAAATTTTTTAAACCTACATTGATATTTTTAAATAAAATTATTGGCGCCCTGCTAAAGTAAATAATACTAAAACTTGCGCTAGATCGCCTAAAATCGATGCTACTTCCTTAGTGAATTCTGTAATATCGAAGTCCTCTTTTTCTTCTTTCTTTTTCACATGAATAGTTGATCCATCAGGAACTTTTGGATTAGATAAAAATTTTCTCCATCTCTTTGATTTACCATCTCGTGAAATTAACCAAACACTTTTTTGATCTGCATCAATATTTAAACCTCCTGCAGATTTAATGTAATCATTAACCCTGTAGCCCTTTATGTATTTGTAAGTACCTTCAACTGCAACCTGTCCAACAATATCAATAGTTTCTGGCTTTTTTGAAATAATTATTTTATCGTTTTCCTTAATTCGCAAATTGTATTTTGAGCGTCTATTTTTTATGACTTTTTTTAATGGAATATTAATTTCTTTACCATTCCTTAATATTTTTGATCCATCTGGAAATGCTTCCGTTTTTAAGCCACCTGCGTCTTTAATTAGATCGTGTAGTGAATAATCTTCTTTAAGGATTGAGTAATAACCTGGGAAAAGTACTTCGCCAGATATTTGAACATATAGTTGGGGTTGAAAATAAGGATTCCTTCTAACTGAAACTTTATCATAAGGGGCAAGGGAGAAATTTAATTTAGAAAGGTAATCTGAACTATTTATAAAATTATCTCCAAATGAATTAACTTCTTTAAATACACCATTATTGCCAATGTTTTTTGTGTTTACATTAAAATACTTATTTGATTTTATTGAATCTAAACTAGATACTTGTACGAAGAATGATTCAACCTCGTTGGTTACTCCTCCTGCTTCTAAAATAATGTCAATGATTTTCATATCCTTTTTGTATTCATATTTACCTGGATTTTTAACATCACCATCGACATAAATAGGTTTAATTGGATTAAATGTTGACAACGCATAGATAACAAGTTCATCATTAGGTCTCAAATAAATATTTTGGTCCGACTTATTTGATTCCAATATCTCACCCAGATTTATTGATATAATATATTTTGAAACATTACCCTCTTCATATCTTATTAGGTCGGCCCTTTCTAAATATGTTTTAGCTTTGAACAGAGAATCCTCAAATCCTCCTGCCATAAAAAGTAAATCACTTATCTTCATATTTTCCTGGGTCAAATTATTATATAGCCTGTATTTACCTGGAAATTTTACATGCCCTTTAACATTTACGTGACTGATTGGCTCCATTTCTAATTTACTGTATATTTTGACGATATCTAATTCTTGAAGAGCAATATTGTGAAGAGTATCATTTTCTATGGCATTTGCTAGACTTACTTTTATTAATTCTTCAGAAAGATCTTCTTTGACACGACGAATATCAGCTCTTTCCAAAAATGCATCTCCCATTAAACTATCGGCTCGGTTCACTAATTCAACTAACCTTAATCCATTTCCTAAGTCATATACCCCAGGACGACTGATTGCGCCAATAATTTCTACTGTGTTCAATCTATCTTCATGCACGGGAAAAATATTAACGTTATCCCCATCGTACAATTCAAAGGTTTTCCCATTTTCTAGGACATCAGTTAGGTTAACATCTAATAACATCCTCTCCATTTGAAGTGAATCTCTTAATTCATAGGGTACAATTCTATCTATTTGAGCTCTCTTTAAATAAGCACTAGGTTTGAGACCTGATGCAATTTTGATTAAGTCAGCCAAAGTCTCTTCATTTTTTAATTCATAGATTCTGGGCCTATTTATTTCACCATTTATAGAAATAGTTTTCAATTTACTTTTAACAAATACAATATCATCCAACTGTAATTTTTCATCGTTAGGCCTTTTCCCAGTTAGTAAATATTCATAGAAGTCAACTTTGGCTATTTCAGTATTACCTCTTATAAGTCTAATATCACGCATTGAGCCAAGTTTTGATGGCCCTTTGAAATAGTAAAGAGATGTAAATAAGGTAGCACCTGGGTTTACAATATAAGCACCAGGTTGACTTACTTCACCAAGTACCTGAATACGAAGTGGACGTAGCTTACCTAGACTTATGTCTAAAAATGATGTTGGTTTTGAGCCTGTTGGGTCAAGGCTTGAGTAGACTCTTGAAAAGACTTTGAGCATTTTTGCCTCTAAAAGGTTAAGATTAAGTCCATTAACAAAGATTTGTCCAACCTCCGGTACAAATAAAAATCCTTCTCTATCTACTGTAAATACTTGTCGAAATTGAGTTTCTCCCCATAACATGATAATAATTTCATCGCCTGGACCAATTAAATAACTTGGATCAAAATATCCAATTTCAGAAGGCTGAAATAATTCAGGGTCCCTGCTGAAAAGGTCATAACCAAAGTGTTTTAGTTTTGGGGACTTAGTCTTTAATGAACTAGTTGAGCTTAATTGGTGAAAATTCATTTCGTCTTCATTTTTTTTATCTAAAAATTGTTCATTTTTAATATCATTATTATTGAGTCTTATTCCTTCTTCCATAGAACCTAGTTGCCCATTTATGTCCAATAAATTTTTACCTAATTCAGAAACCTCAATTTTAGGGTCAAGATCAACTTTCGACGGTTTGACTATTTTTTGTTTTTCTTTTTGAATCAATTTGTCAATCTGATTGGAACTTATACCTTTACTCTTTGCAACTTCACGAACCTGAGATTCTGACATACCTGCTTTTTTAATTTGTTGTTTTGCAATTTTAATTTGACTTTCAGTTTGGCCAAAAAGCATGTTGCATATTATAAATAATGTTATTTTATAACTTTTTAACTTCATTTTACTCTTTCCTTTTCCGATGGATCATAATCTAAAAAAGCTCCTTCAACATCATTGTAGGTATAAATAGCTATCCATGGACTTTTACCAAATTCATCCTGATTGAAACGATCAATCTCTTTTTCAAAATCTAATTTGACCATTGACTCATCATAAACACATATAATGACATTTGAATATTCTGAAAACGATTCGGTAATCTCTCTACAGATAATTTCCATATCATTAAACGTATATTTGTCAACGATAGAAACAGTAATTTTAACCTGGTTAAAAATTTCTGAGATTTTTTCAACTTTTTTTATAAAAAATCTTTGCTTTTTCTTGTCAATATCAAAGCTTTTTGTATTCTGGTTTGAATCTGAATTTTGCTTGGCAATCGAAAAACTTTCAGTTTTTTTATCGGTATTAATTTGATTTGAAAAATTATTTTTTTTTATGTTATTTGTTTCAAAGTCATAATTGGAATTATAATTACTTTGTTGATTTTCTGATAGTTTATTTATTTTTTGATTTCTGTAGTTTTTTTTATGAACTTTTCCAACTGTTAAAGTTATGATTGAGCTCAAAGCCGCTGATACGATAACGATTGGAAACATTTTTTTATTTTTCTCAATTAGTAACAATAACTTATTCTTAACGGTTTCCTTTTTAGGTTGATATTTTTCATCTAATTTTCGCTTTTCTTGTTCTGCAACACTTCGGTCTTTTGTACCTAGTGAATGGAAAATTTTATTATCCATTTTGCCAGTAACCTTATTTTTAGTATAAGTTTGATAATAAAAATAACCGTCACGCCCTTTTCTATAAATACTACTCATCTAATTACTTTTTTAAGAGTTGATTATGTGAATATAACTTTAAATTTTTACAACTACCATATAAACTACCATTTAAAATATATATTGCAAATGATTGTTAATTTATTTTTTCATGACTTGAAAAAGGTAGCTGTTTAATATTATAGGTATAAACAACACCTTTTAAATCATTAAACCCGTTATAAACTATTTTAAAACCTGTCTCTAAGTTTAACTTTGACTCTTAATAAAACTTTTTAATTATTCAAATTCAAAAGATTTTTTTCTTAAGATTACCATGTGATAAAAACTTTTGTAAACCTAAGTTTACTAAGCATACGTCTTTTTTAATTATTCTAATTATATATATGTTTCACTCACCTTCTATGATTCATAGTCAAAAAATATTGGTAAGCATCTAAATTACTTTATTTTCTCCTAGGTGTGTCTTTACCTTTTATACCTAGAGAATAGAATATCTTATTGTTTTTTTATATGTTTTAGAATTAGTTAAATAAAGCTGATTATTGAAGCAGCTATCGCAATCTTAGGAAAGATATTACTCATAACAGCATTTTTTTTTGCCCAAATGAGTGAGCTTATTCCAAAATTTTCACTACAACTACCATAAATCTATGATATATTATTTTTTCTGTAACATAATTTTTAATAAATCGGTTTATTAATTTCGACATAAAATGGAAGCCTAATTATTATTTTTCTCATTTTAGTAGCCATTTAGAGGGGGTAGAATGAAACTAAAGATAGTGGAGAAACAAAATCTATATTAGATTATAATCTTTATACCAATATATAAAATTTCTTATACCTTCTTCTACAGTCACAGTGGGATTATATTTCAATACTTTCTTAGATTTATCAATATTTGCATGAGTTTCTTTAATATCTCCTGGCTGAATATCATCATATTCTATTTCTGCAGAAATGCCCAAATTAACCTCAATTAATTTGACAACATCCATCAAATTTTCTGGTTTGTCGTTTCCTAAGTTAAATATATCAAAATGATGATTTCTATCAAAACTGGCTTTAATACCATTTACTATATCATCAATATAAGTAAAGTCTCTTTTATGCCTACCATGATTGAATAACCTAATTTTTTCACCTTTTATCATTTTTTCTGTAAAAAGATATATCGCCATATCAGGCCTCCCCCATGGGCCATAAACAGAAAAGAATCTCAATCCAGTAGTATTAATGCCATAAAGGTGAGAGTATGTATAAGCCATAAGTTCATTGCTTATTTTAGAAGCAGCATAAATTGACATTGGTTTATCTACAACATGTGTTTCACAGTACGGAGTTTCCCGAATCGCACCATAAACAGATGAACTTGAAGCATAAATTAGATCATTGACTTCATATTTTTTACACATCTCTAAAATATTCATAAAACCTTCAATATTTGACTTGATGTATATTTTTGGGTTTTTGAGACTAAAACCAACACCTGCCTGGGCTGCTAGGTTGATTACCTTTTCTGGTTTGCATTTTTTGAAAATACTGTTAATAGCATCTTGATTGCAAATATCCTCTTTTGAAAAAATAAAATTTTTATGATTTAATAATTTCTTGACCCTATTTTTTTTAAGGTTTTGATCATAATAGTTATTAATGTTATCAATTCCATAAACTGAATATCCATCTTGTAAAAGAGATTTAGTTAAATGCATTCCAATAAATCCTGCGCAACCTGTAACTAGAATTCTTTCCATTATTCTTCTATTATAAACTCCAATATGAAAATTTTGTTTTATTAAAGTCTATTTTGCTATAAATAGATTTAACATCTATTATTACACCATTATCTTTGAGCATACGATTCCAATCTTCTTTTTTAAAGTGGAAATACTCTGCATGGCATACAGCGATAATAATAGCATCTTGATTTCTTATTTTATCAGGAGATATTAAATCTATTCCTAATTGATCTTTTGCTTCTTTTCTTATAGCTTGCGAATCACTTACTACTACGTTTACTTGATGCTCTTTTAAACTCCAAAATATCGTTGAAACTTTTGTATCACGCAAATCTGGGCAATCTTCTTTAAACGTTAAACCAAGAATTGCAACTTTTGCTCCAATTGGGTTTATATCTTTTTTAATTAAATGTGAAATAGTTTTCGATGCAATAAATTGCCCTATATTATCATTCAATCTTCTGCCAGCAAGGATTATTTGGGGATGGTAACCTACTTCCATTGCCTTATGAGTTAAATAATAAGGGTCAACACCAATACAATGTCCGCCAACTAATCCAGGCTTGAAGGGTATAAAATTCCACTTTGTTGAAGCTGCTTCCAGGACTTCAGATGTGTCAATCTCAAGCCTATCAAATATAAGAGCTAACTCATTGATTAAGGCAATATTTAAATCTCTTTGAGTATTCTCGATTACCTTCGCAGCTTCAGCAACTTTAATGGAGGAGGCTTTATATGTCCCTGCAACGATAATACTTCTATATAAATCATCAATTTTTTTCAAAGAATATTCATTCGATCCAGAGACAACTTTTACAATTTTTGTTAAAGTTTTCTTAGAATCTCCAGGATTTACCCTCTCTGGACTATAACCACAAGAAAAGTCTTTATTGTATACAAGATTTGATTCTTTTTCAAGAATTGGAACACATACTTCTTCTGTACAACCAGGATAAACAGTTGATTCATATATTACGATATTATTTTTTTTCAATAAAGAACCTATGAGCTTGCTTGCAGATATCAAGGGCTCTAAGTATGGTTTATTATTCTTATCTACTGGAGTAGGAACCGTTACTATATATATATTAGAATTTTTTATTTTACTTCTTAAAGTTGTAAATCGAAGATTATTTTTTTTGGAAGAAAGCTCTTTTTCAGATAGCTCATTGGTCCTGTCAAAATTTTCCTTAAGCTCCTTGATACGAGTTTTATTTATATCAAAACCCACAACATTATTTTTCTTACTTAATTCTACAGCAAGTGGTAGTCCCACATATCCAAGACCAATAACTGCAATATTTTCAACATTATCAGATTTAATTTTATTCATTTACTTTTATTAGCTAGTTTTAATATCCAAAGTCTAAAAAACGTTTTTAAAAAAGATATTATGATCTCATCACGATCTATTTTTGTACCAGTAGTAAAGATTTTCAATGCCCTCAGAAAGAGAAATCTTAGCAGACCAGCCTAAATTATTAATAATTGAACAATCTAATAACTTTTTAGGGGTGCCATCTGGTTTTGTCTTGTTAAAATACATTTTTCCTTCATAATTGGTTATTTCTTTTAAAATATTTGCAAGTTGTTTTATTGAGACTTCTTCACCTGAGCCTACATTAATATGTGTTTTACCCATTGAACTAATTTTGCTTGCATCAATATTTTCTAATGCAAAAAGCACTGCTGCAGCAAGATCATCAACATGTAAAAATTCTCTTAGTGCCTTCCCACTTCCCCAAATTTCAACCTTTGGCTTACCACTTATTTTAGCCTCGTGAAATTTTCTCATTAGCGCTGGGAGCACATGCGATGATTCAAGATCAAAATTATCATTCTGCCCATATAAGTTGTTTGGCATTAAAGATATAAAATTATGGTTATAAAGTTCATAATAATACTGACACATCTTAATTCCAGATATTTTTGCTATAGCATATCCTTCATTTGTTGGCTCTAAAGGACCAGTTAGCAGCATATCTTCCTTTATTGGCTGTGTTGATAGTTTAGGATATATACAAGCAGAACCTAAAAAAATAAGTTTTTTTACTTTATGTAAATGAGCGTAATGAATAATATTATTTTGAATTGAAAGATTTTCATATAAAAATTCAGCCTGTAGAGAGCTATTAGCCAATATGCCACCAACCTTTGCAGCTGCGATAATAACGATTTCTGGCTTTTCAGATTCAAAAAAGGATTTAGTTTCTTCTTGGTCGATAAGGTTTAAGGATTTTCGATCTCTCTTAATAATATTTTTATAATTATTATTTTCAAGGCATCGAATAATAGCAGAACCAACCATACCTCTATGTCCAGCAACAAAAATTTTACTGTTTTTGTTAATTATCAAAATCCTCGATCTTTGATTTTTTTAAAATCAGCGTTAACCATTAATTCTACTAATTTTTCTAAATCTGTTTTTGATTTCCAACCTAGTTCTTTATGAGCTTTAGAAGAATCACCTACCAATAAATCAACTTCAGTTGGACGAAAATAATTTTTATCTACCTTAACAATTACATTACCATTTTTTTCATTGATTCCTACTTCATTTTCCCCTTGACCCTGCCAATCTATGCTTATGTCAAGTTTCTCAAAAGTTAGCTCAACAAATTTTCTTACAGAGTTAGTCTTACCTGTTGCCAAAACATAGTCACCTGGTTGATTTTTCTGTAGCATCATCCACATACCTTCACAATATTCTGGAGCATAACCCCAGTCACGCTTTGCATCTAAATTGCCAAGCAATAATTGAGACTCTAGACCTAATTTAATTTTGCAAGCAGTAGTAGTAATTTTTCTTGTAACAAATGTTTTACCCCTACGTGGAGATTCATGATTGAATAGTATACCATTACATGCGAATAAATTATATGCTTCTCTATAGTTTATTATGATCCAATATCCATAAAGTTTTGCAACACCGTATGGAGATCTTGGATAAAATGGTGTTTTTTCACTTTGAGGAATTTCTTGAGCTTTTCCATAAAGCTCACTTGTTGAGGCCTGATAGAATTTTGTGCTTATTCGAGTTTCCCTAATCGCATCTAAAAATCTTAATGTTCCTAACGCATCTACCTGAGCAGTATAGTCTGGTATCTGAAATGATACTTGAACATGACTCTGCGCAGCAAGATTATATATCTCATTCGGCTGGATTTTCTCTAACAACCGATTCAAACTCGAAGCATCTGTAAGGTCACCATAATGGAAAAAGAAACTCTGACTAAAAGATTGCTCATTTATCAAATGATCAATTCTTGAGGTGTTAAAACTACTACTTCTTCTTATTAGTCCATGAACTTCATAACCTTTTTTTAACAAGATTTCTGCTAAGTAAGACCCATCTTGTCCAGTAACTCCTGTAATCAGTGCTACTTTTTTCATATTCTATTTCCTTTTTTATCAACCATTCCTACAACTCTTCCTGGGTTACCAATTATCAGAGAAAATGGTTCCACATCTTTTGTAACAACAGCACCAGACCCAATTAATGCGTATTCGCCAATTGTTACCCCACATACTATTGTTGCATTTGCACCAATACTTGCAGATTTTTTTATTAGCGTTTTTAAATAATACTCTTTTCCTCTTTGAGGGAATTCAGATCTTGGAAGTTTAATATTAGTAAAAACCATTGAAGGTCCACAAAATACGTAGTCCTCTAGCTCAACTCCTTCATAAACTGAAACATTATTTTGGATTTTTACATTATTACCAATTTTTACATTATTACCAATATTTACATTTTGACCTAGAGAACAATTTTCTCCAATGATAGAACCTGATTGCACATGAGAAAAATGCCATATTTTCGTATTATTTCCAATACTAACATCATCATCAATATAGGATGATTCATGGACAAAGTAGTTTTTATATTTTTGATTCATTATATAATTTGCTCGCTACCATAAACAAGTGTTTTAACAACTTCATGCCCATGCTTAATTGTCGCAATTTTTGGTTTGTTATCTGTTAAATGATTTAAAAAGTATTCAAGTTCCAAGTCAAGTGGCTTCTTTTTTTCGTAAGAAATTATCTTAACTGGTCCGTCAACTTTTTCTGGAACGCCAGATGAAAGGTTTATTTTTTTTGAGTAAAGTTTCAGTGGCTTATCATTTGATGAATCCTCAAAAGATATCATGGCCTCTGAACCAATAACTACCAATCTATGTTCTTTGAAAGGATGCAACCAACTAACAAAAATATGCCCTTTGACTTTATTTTCATATTCCAATTGCATAAGGGTAGAATCAGGAATCCCTTCCTGCAAGAAGGCACTACCTTTGGCATTGATTGTCTTTGGAATTGAATCAGTTAAATATTGAAAAATTGCTATATCATGAGGTGCAAAACTCCAAAAAACATTCTCTTCGGTGCGAACTTTCCCTAAGTTCAATCTATTACTATAAATATATTGCAGCTTACCTATATCACCGGACGTAATCATCTTTTTTATCTTTTTAAGTGCGGGGTGAAATAAAAGAACATGGCCAACCATCGCGCTGACTTTATTTTCATTGACAAGAGAAACTAATTCCTCAGACTCCTTGATTGATAGTGTCATTGGCTTTTCAATTAGAACATTCTTATTGCTTTCAATAAGAAGTTTTGCAATTTCAAAATGTGTTTGGGCTGGGGTAGCAATTACATACCCATCATAACCTTCTTCAATTGCATCTTGAACATTGGAATGCCCCTTTACTCCAGAATAATTATCTAAAAGTGTTTTTAGTACATTATCATCAATTTCAACAATGCCATTTAATGCATTTAATCTTTGTAAGGTTTTGATATGATTTTTTCCCCAATAACCCGCGCCAATTACACATATTTTATTGCCCTTTATACTATTAATCATATTTCATTAATAACCTTTTCTAAATATTCCCCATATGGACTGTTGATCATTTGACTTGCTATTTTTTTCAATTGTTGCGCATCAATATATCCCATTCTATATGCAATTTCTTCAATGCAAGATATTTTTACACCTTGTCTTTTTTCTAAAGTCTGAACAAATAACGAAGCTTCTAACAATGATTCTTGAGTTCCTGTATCAAGCCAAGCATATCCACGTCCCATTTTTTCTACGTGCAATCTACTATTTGAAAGATATACTTTATTAACATCTGTAATTTCTAGTTCACCTCTACCTGATGGTTTCTGACTCTTTGCAATTTTTATTACATCATTTGGATAAAAGTAAAGCCCAGAGACAGCATAGTTACTTGTTGGGTTGAATGGTTTTTCTTCAATTGAGATAGCTTTCCCATCTTTATCAAAATCTACTACACCATACCTTTCAGGGTCATTAACATAATGTCCAAAAACAACTGCGTTATTATTGTTAATCACTTCTTTTACACTATCCCTAAGCTTATTTGGTAAGCCCCCGCCGTAGAAAACATTATCCCCCAAAATCAAACATACATTGTCGCTACCAATAAATGATTCTCCAATCAGAAATGCTTGAGCAAGCCCATCAGGGGAAGGCTGTATTTTATAGGACAAACTTAAACCAATTGACGACCCATCTTTAAAAAGGTCCTCGTACTTTGATATATCTTTAGGGGTTGATATAATTAAAATATCTTTAATTCCTGCTAACATAAGAGTTGATAAAGGATAATAAATCATTGGCTTATCGTAGATAGGTAAAAGCTGTTTACTAGCTACTTTTGTAATTGGGCAAAGCCTTGTCCCACTTCCTCCAGCTAATATTATACCTTTCATTATTTTAGCAATCCTAATCTTTCTTGATTATAATTTTGAATTTGTATCTTTTCCCACCAACTCTTGTTGCTAAGATACCATAGAATAGTTTTTTGGATTCCAGATTCAAAACTTTCTTTGGGATCCCATCCCAATTCTTTTTTGATTTTTGTAGAGTTGACGGCATATCTAAAATCATGCCCTGGACGATCTTCAACAAAAATGATGCTCTCTTTGTATAGCTTTCCTGATTTTAGTGGGATTTCCTTGTCAAGTATTGCACAGATAGTGTTAACAATTTGGATATTAGTGATTTCATTATTGCCACCAATATTATAAGTCTGACCAGGCTTACCTTTTTCAATGACTTTATAAATAGCTTTACAATGATCCTCGACATATAACCAGTCTCTGACATTTAATCCTTTGCCATATATTGGTAGTTTCTTTTCCGATAAAGCATTTATAATCATTAACGGTATCAACTTTTCTGGAAATTGGTATGGACCATAGTTATTTGAGCAATTAGTGATAATTACAGGAAAGTTATAAGTCTTAAACCAGGAACGAGCTAAATGATCAGAGCTTGCTTTGGATGCTGAATATGCCGAGCTTGGATTATAAGCAGTGCTTTCTGTAAAACTACCCTCACTTCCTAAACTACCATAAACTTCATCAGTAGAAATTTGAATAAATTTAAAGTCATTCATTGCCTCCACACTCATACTCTTTATCCATTTACAAGATTCATTTAAGAGATTGGACGTGCCTAGAACGTTAGTTTTAATGAACTCAACTGGATTATCAATGGAACGGTCAACATGACTTTCCGCAGCAAAGTTCACAATTACATCGGGGGTGTGCTGTCTTAAGATATTTTGCACGACTTTTTCGTTGGATATATCCCCTTTAATAAAAAAGTAATTATCATTATCTTCAATTGAAGAGAGGTTATCTTTGTTCCCAGCATAAGTTAATTTATCTAAATTGATAATTTTACCGGCAATTTTATTTGTTATTAAGTAATGAATAAAATTGGATCCAATGAAACCACATCCTCCTGTAATAAAATATGTTTTCATAGTAGAGTTAATATTTATCGATTATTAAGTATATCGACAATTATATTTTGTTTTTCACTATCAAGGTAAGGATGCATTGGGATAGAGAATATTTGATTTGATATTTTTTCTGAAATTGGGAAATCGCCCTTTTGATA